>OGFL01001565.1_pt1 | contig 15254 bp, 20 predicted proteins | sample 1570911 | NCBI WGS metagenome assembly OGFL01 (sample SAMEA2582050, study PRJEB24529) | metagenome | biome: Human gut stool | place: China | collected 2011 | reverse complement strand
ACGACTGTTATTTCGACCGCAAAGATACAACTTTTCTTTCAGAACCCCATTTATTACCAAATAAAATTGTGTATCTTTGCACTTATAAAGGCAAAATGTCGGGCATGAATAAGATAAAAGAATTTTTGGATGTAAAAGGGGTAAGTCAAACGGAATTAGCTGGCTTACTTGGAAAAAGTTTTAATATGGTAAATCTATACGCAACCAATAAAATACAGCCTCCTATTCCTGTCTTGTATCAAATTGCCGACATTTTAAATGTGGATGTACGAGACTTACTTGTCCCAAACTTAATTAAAGAATGTTCACCGTATGGCGAAAAAAGAGGTTAAGACAGACCTTTGGGTTTATGAATTATTGCAAGAAGCTAATATTCATTTAACACCACAAGGATGTGATATAAAGGAAATAGATGAAGCGCTAAGAACTGCATCTAAGTCGAAAACAGGAAATGCAGGCTATCCCGAATATTGTGGGGTGGTCAAAGACTTTATACTTGTCATTGAGGATAAGGCTTCACTCGACAAACACTTATACAAGGATGAGAAAGGACTTATTGCACAAGATGTAAAAGCTGTGAGAAATTATGCGGTAAACGGTGCATTGTTTTATGCAAGACATTTGGCTGTAAAGACTTCTTACAATAAAGTATTAGCAATTGGAGTATCGGGAAACGAAAAGCATCATCGAATTACGCCAGTTTTCGTGGATGAGCGGGATGATTATCAAGAATTATCCGATGTAGAGACATTCATATCATTTAATGAGGGTAATATAGATGAATTCTATCTAAAGGAGATACTTCACGAAAAAACGGATATTGAAAAGACTACAGCTGAGATATTGAAGGATGCAGCTGAACTTCATGAATATTTACGCACATATGGACAACTAACTACGGAGCAGAAGCCCTTAGTAGTTTCTGGTATTATGTTGGCTTTACGTGAAATTGATTATAAGACTTTCTCTATTGACTCTCTTATCGGTGATACGGTAGTAACCGATGGTCAAAAGATTTATGATGCGATAAAGAGTAACTTGCAACGTGTTAATGTAACACCCGACACAAAAAGGGAGAAGCTGCTTAGTCAATTCTCCGTAATCAAAGATACTCCAAAAATCAATGAAATAGAAGAAAAATTGGGAAAGACTCCCTTAAAACACTATACGGAGTTCCTAAATAAAAGTATTTTTCATAATCTTGTTAAACTTTCGTAAATAATTGAGACACAACCGGAAGCAAGCCAAAAACGGGGTGACGGGTAACAAAATAGCCACAAAAGGCCGAAAATACCACCACACGGGAATACGCCCGTTCCGGCATCAAAAACACACCGTTTACCCAGCTTCATTGACGGATGGGATAACAAGGCGTTTCCTTTCGTTCTCCTGCCGTTTTTTTCGTTGGATGCTCCAACCATAGGCAAGTACCAAAAAAGGGGCGCACACTTCACAGCGGACACCCCTTGCACGATTGGATAAAATTATTCCTTATCTAAAGTTCTTTCTTTAAACATAATAAAGAACTCTCTAAGGTATTTTGCGGCTTCATCCATTGTGCGAAAATAATTTCCAAGCTCCCAATACCTATCATTTCTTTTACTATATATTTCTTCATCAGGGTACACATCCGCATCAGAACCTACGTAAAAATAAGTTTCCCCCATTTTCGCCCTCCAACGTTTGGTATCTTCTATCTCTTCCGTTTCGGGATTCCAACGAAGCCCTTTCTTTTCCAACGCCCGGAATACCTGGCTTTCAAATTCTTTCTCTTTCATTGCTTTTTATTTTTATTTGGTTTTACATTATCCCGGCAGGCCGTATTACCTGCCGGGGCATCATTGCAAGTAACTCGTTGGCCGAAGCCCCAACGCGCTATTATCGTCTTGTCATGTGGTCGTTTGTATCCAACCCCACCGCCCGTATTGACGGTGGGGGCATCGTGTTTATTGGCGTAAACAAGAGAGTGCCTATATTTCGTCCGAATCTCTAAAGGTTAAACTATCATCTATTGATGCTATGATATACTCGTTTGCAATTTTTTCCAACTCACTGGCTGCATCTGCGAAACGTTGCCCGGTTTCATCGTTTGTAATAGTATAAAGTAAATCATTCAAATAAAAAAGACACTCCAAGACTTCCGAAACCTTTGCCCGTACATATATGGCCGCACGTGTGTTTTCACCCAAAGGGAGTGTTTTGTATTTTTCGGCTTTCTCCCCTGTTTTGTACAAGTGTCTTAAAGCTTTTTCGTGTTTCTTTTCGCATTCGTTCACTTCTCCCGTCTCCTTGACGTTCTTTTTTGATACTGTTCCCATCGTCTTTGATTTTTATCTGATTTGTATTTTTGAAATAATCTCCAACAGTTCCGCATATTCGGCTATTACTGTCAATAAATTATGAAACGCTTTCTTTTCCCGTTCGTTATCAATTAGCACCGTGTTTAGCATTTCGCTTATTGCTTCCATGGCGTTCGCTTCACGGTGGGTACGGTTGTACTCTTTTTCATCCTGTAAGTTACGGATAAGTCTTAACGTCTCATCGTCCATTTTTACTAATACTTCATTTTCCATGATGTTTTTTGTTTTTGTGGCCGGAGGTAGACACCCCCGAACCGTGTTATTTTATCAGTTGGCTAAATTTATTTTCTTAAAGCTTCTCCACGTGCTTTTTTTGTGTCGCACGATCTGCGTTCTGCGTCCTTTGGTGGTGGCGGTAAAGTGGACGCTTTTACCTTGCTGCATACCTCGCCCATCGTGAAACCGTTCTTCTTGACGAACTGCCATGCAAGAAGCATGATTTCCTTTAACTGGTTCTTCTTTTGCGTGCTCATATCGTTTCTTTTTTGTGGAGGGGCTTTTTCACCCCTCCGGTTGTTATTTTGATTCTGTCTTAGTCTCCCATGTACCGACCGCGTGAATACTCGGCACTTATCGCAGCTTGTACGCAAGCATCATAAACTACCGTCTTTGCCGGGTGGGTGCGGTTCCATTCTTCACGGGCTTCACGCTCTTTTCTTATGGCTTCCTTACGGCGTGCATCGGACACCTCACGCTTTGCATGCTGCCAAGCCATACGCAAGCACTCACCAAAGGAGATAAGCGTGCGGCCAGTCTTGTTCCTTTCACGGTTCTTGCGGCTGTCACCGACCATGTTGTAATACGTGTGCGCCTTTTTCATAATCTCGCTTTTGTTGTACTTCGTTGCTTCCATATCTTTGCTATTGGTTTTGTTTGATGATGCAAAGATAATGCAATACTTTATATTTTGCAAGTATAAAATAAAGTATTACTTCATATTTAACGAATATTAATAAAACAATACTTTATATATTCGTAAAAACACAAAGTATTATACTACTTTTGTACCATAAACATATAAAGTATTATATTATGGACAATCGAATCAAAGAAGTTATCAAAGAAAAAGGCATGACAGCCAAAGAGTTATCCGAAAAAATAGGCCTTTCAAGTGTGAGCCTATACAATATCATCAACGGGAAACAAGAAGCGTCTGCAAACACGCTTAAAATAATATCGGAATGTTTAAACGTTCCTTTTTGGCAGCTCTTTGTCTCCCCGGAAGAAGTGTCAAAGGAAAGCGGCACGGGCTTGCATTGCCCCGTATGCGGTGCGGAACTGGAGCTAAAGCAAAAGGAGGTGAAAGATGAGTGAGCGAGTAGAAGAAGAACCGCACGAGTGCGACACGATGGTATTACGTCCCCTGAAGCCTTTGGAGGCTTTACGGCCAAATGAAGCGTTACGGCCTTTGTCCCCCTTGCGCCCCTTGCTTCCAATCAAGGCAGAGAGGGCAAAGGTCTTGGGGAAGCTTTGGGCAACGAAAGGGAACCCAAAGGCATTTTAATGGGTGTTTCCACTTTGGAAAGTGCAGCGCGTTTTTTGATTTGGTGCAAATGGTGCAAACGTACCCATTTGCACTAACTTCACGGGGTGGGTCATGGTGGGTCAAAATGCACGTGGCCCAATCTTGCACGGGTGGCGGTTTGGCCATCCGTTTTTATTTTGTCATGGTTCATTACGTACATGGGTTGCATTCTTCCATAGCTATCAGCATATTCTGATTCCACGAAAAGATATGCGCAATTTTGCGCCGATACCTTTCCCCTTTTTATATAAATCGGGATTCTCTTATTTTTCTTCCCTCATTGTTGAGGCTTCCGGTATCAAAAGACAAGCGTACAGCGCCCCCGCGTTCGTTCTCCGGCCACTTCCCGGCATTGGTGGGTAACAATCAGGAACCGGAAAACAGCGGCTTAAAATCGAAGTTTTTTATAGGATAATTGACCCCCAAAAATTCAGGAGACAAAAACACCCGGCCACCCATCACGGGCAACCGGGTAGACGTGGAATTATTAAACCCCAAAGATATAGATAAAACAAAAATTAAAATACTTAGCTTTAAAAACGCCCGGCAAGCAATCTCTACCGCCGGGCGTCCGTCATGTTATTCTAAATCTTAGAACCTCAAAAATCAAATAATCAAAATCAAAAACCGATGAAAGAAAAATAATATATCACTTTCTCACGTATCCCAAATCGCTACGGTCTGGAATCGCATCTACATCCCGCATCATGTAGTTATACAAGTGTTGTACCCTTGTGGGGTGTACCACGAATTTGCGCCCCACTTCCTTTGCCGCCACGTCGAAATCCTGTCCGTTAATCAAACGCCTTTTCATCTCGTTCACTAACGGCACATAGCCGTAATAACCCTTTAAAGACAGGTTTTTCCTGTCCATCAGGTCAAAAACCGTCTTTCCCTGCTGATAAAGTTCTAATACTGTCATGACTTATATTTTTTAATCACTGCAAATATACAAAATAATTATGATGTAATTACTTATTTCTCTCGTAATTTTTCTACAAGTTTTTTTGTATCGGTGTCTTGTACTGTTATGTTCAGGGCGGTGTTCCGTAGCTCCAGCCCTTTTATTTCCTGCTTATGCTTCCAGTGTTCCGGTGCTACGTTCGTGAGCAAGAAGATGCACGCCGTTATATTTGCCTCCACATGCTTTGTGATTGTGGTTGTTTCCGTTGTGCCGTCCTCTTTTTCCTTGGTGCGTACTTCTATGTAATCGTACCCCGTGGCAGCTTTTATCAAGGATTGTACGACCTCGCTTCTTACTTTGTCCTCGAACATTTCATTCCCTTTTTTTATAGCGTCAACAAAGTAAACATTTTCCATCCAGTTGTAATAAGTCGTTTTGCTTATCCCCATCTGTGTGCAAAAGTCCCTAACCGTTGCGCCACACCGACCTGAAAGGCCGTTTTCGCTTATCCACTTTGTACAAGCGTCAAGCATCTTGCTGTTAAGTTTTGCCATTACTTTATAATTTTAGAAGTTTCACATCACATAAGTTATTATCTCCGGTCTTGATTTCAAGTATGGCGAAATAAGCACCGTATTGTTTCAGATACACGGGTTTCGTCATATCCAATATCTTCAAATCTACCGGAGACAACTTCACAACAATTTCGAGAACTTTAGACTTGTCTAATAGTTTTTCGTACCCGTTATAATATTTTTCTATCAAAGACGGCCATTCAAGCCCGGTAAATGTCCCTTTGTATGTACCCCCGTCCAAAATACGCCTTATGATCCTTGGTTCCACGATTCGGTACTCACCGCTACCGTCATTGTTGTATATGTTTATCGGGATATAAGCAAGCCCGCCCCGTTGGTCACTGGCTGCAAAAGGTAAAGTTACGGCCTCACGTTCGTATTCCAACGTTTTGTTGTCCACTTGTATGTTTGCACTATAATCCCCATAAACGGTATCATCTTCTTTGTATTTGAAAAGGTTGTTTCTCGCCACATCATCGAGTTTGTACGTTGTACGTCCGAAAACAGGTAACTTTGAACACACCTTTTCGCTCCAGTCATAGGCGTTCTTTTTGTTTTTGTGCAAGTCATTGAAAGAGGCTACTGTAATTTGTCCTTTGCCTGACGCTATGACAAAAAGGCCAAGCATCTGGAATACCCCCTTTAGGAAATCAACCTGTTTCATGTCCGGCAAATTGGGCACTATAAACAATTTGCTACCGGGTTGTACCTCCTTGTCGAACGGGGTTATATCAAAAGAGCCATCCACTCTTGTTATGTTATAGGCACCAAGATTCATAATTCGGAACTGATATGGCACATCTCTTCCTAACATGTCACTTTCCACATTCCGTAGTACATAATCCAGAGCAAAGAGTGCACCATATCGGCTTATCGAATCCGGATAAACGGACAAAGCCATGGAAGACGGGTCGTCTTTCCGGCATAATGATAAATTCATTTTTCGGATATTGCTTGGTTGGGTTGAAGTATTTAGTACGATTTTCAATGTACCGCTTAAACGAAGTGCGGAACCGTTGACTTTTGGAACATAGGTGGTAAACAATTCTTCAGTTTGGCCGGACAAGAAGCCGTAATCTGTATTATAGTTACTATCAATGTGAAGAATGGCTGAGGTTTCCTCTTTTTCGTTATAATTTGCAAAATCAATTTTCCCCTTAAATTGATTTGTGTATTCCTCAGACCCATTTCTTGTTATCAAAGGGATAACAAGCTCATCATTTATTAAACTATATTTTTCATCAGGATAAATAAATTTTATTCCGCTTTGTTGTTCTATTCGTCTTAATATCCACCCTAAATTAATTACAGGGTTCAGATATACCGTTGCGTCTCCATAATCTACCTCCGGCTGTGTCTTGCTGCTAAATGCAGCCCATGGGAGATAATCAACGTCTATTGAATACGGCAAATCACGCAAATTCTTTTCTTTGATGCTTTCAAATCCATATAGCCCATTCCAGTTCAGGCATATTTCCAACTGTTCTTCATCGTTGGCCAACAGGAAAACATCAGCATCCCCTACTATCACAATCCCGTCACGCAAAACCCGTCCGGCATGTACAAGATAAGGGAAGCTGCTTTCACTGCTCGGGAATACCGCTCCGCTGATAATTCGCAAATTATTGGCCGTTTTTGGTAACTTGATGGTATAACTGTAATTACTGACTATCTTGCTTATATCCGACAGCAAGTTACTTCGGAAAGTAAGGTTTATACCACTTTCAGACATGTCTACACGTTGGTTGTTTATATAAAGTTCATCTATCATAGCTTTTGTGTTATAAGTTCTGGCATTTCTATCTGTATCTCGAAATCCTGTAAATCAGAAGTGGACTGGGTAGAAGTCCCCTCTGATATATGGATTGGAATCCATTCCTCCCCATCCCACAATGAAGGAAGTGGTGATGAAAGTAGACCGAGTAACATCTTAAACGTGTCTTTGTCTACCAATGGAGCGCATGCCTTAATTGTTTTGTGGGTTTCTTTACCTTGGACACGGGTTATTCCATACACATCCAGAAAGGCCGTAGAAATTACTTCCGATTCTTCCCCAATGTCAGATACCTTATATGAAATGTCACCTGGCTTAAAGAGCCAATATTGATAAAAACCATGCCGGTCTATCCACCTGATAAAAACCCCACAATCCGCGTTATTTATTTCAATGTTCAAAACCAGATCATCAGTTATAGAAGTGAAGGTATAATCAAAAGTATAGTCAAAAATTGCCTTGTACTCTTCCATTAACAATATCGTAGCATGGTCTTGTGCTTTGGGAAAAGTACTATTCAAATCCAAATGCACAATGCCGGGTGTTACATCAATCCCTTTAAGCGGTTCATTGTCGCTTTGGGCTTGTACCGCGTTGTCAGAAGAATAAAAGCTGACTGTTTGAGGATAGTTTTTGAACCATACAACTTTCCGTCCGGAATTGAACGTGTCGCCGATATTTATAGCTCCCCAAATACATGTCATGATGAAATTAAAATCGCCTCCTTTGCCGAGGCTTACATGTACCTCAATGTCCAAACTTGGAACCAGTTCTGTTTCTTTGATCGGGAAGAATAAACGGAGGTATTCGCTTATGTCAAATTGTACATAACCGCCAATCGTTTCCCTTTTATCTTGATAAGAAACGCTTTCCCTTTGAACCGTAACAGTTACTTCGTCGTCTGTTCCTCCTTGAATCCTAATCAAATTGCGGTTGAATGCAAATGAAATGGCATCAGGATAGGAAATTCCCCATCCGTCACTTATTATGTCCGTCCTCATTTTTTGTATTTAAGTTTATGTGTTCAACTTCCTGCTCAAATAACAAACCTACTCTCGAAGTAATGCTATTCACAGTTTTTTCTATTTCCGGTGAGTAAATATCATTTCTCCCACCTTCACGATATAACTTAGTCCCTTCTGTTTTTATCTTGTGGGCTATTGCACCGGCCATGCTCATCACCCCCCTTTCTTTTGGCGTATATTTAGGCTTCCATCGTTCCGATGGCTTCCGTATATATTGTATTGGTGGCACAGATATACCTTTGTCTATAATCCATTGCCGGATTATGCCGGTAAAGTTGTGGGGTGTCCTACCTGCACGCCGTCCCGTTTCCAGAGTCCCAAAAGGGAATCTTCCCCATAATATTCCACCGTTTTCCGTAAGTTCAACTTTGATACTGGATTTCGTGCGTCCGCTTGCTACTTGTTTTGCGGCTACATGGTTGGCTATGATTCGGGAGCGTAGTGATCCAAGTTCGTCACCGACTATTTTCTGTACATCCGCACGGGTTACTGTCATTTCCATAAATCACTTCCTCTATATTTTTGGTAGGGCAAATAACTAAGCCTTTTACCTCTTTCAATTGTACTTCAATAGTGATACCGGCCACATTTACATCAAGCTTGTCATAAAAGATGGAATACGGGATTTCCCCATAGACGGGTTCAAACAATCCTGATTTATTGATTCGCATTATAAATTCTTGTGCGTATGCCTTGCACCGTTCCACCACGATGTCTGATTCTTCCCCTTCGAAATCAAAATCAACCTTGTCCATGAAAGCAAACAAGCAATTAGGATAGTCTTTGATTTGTTGTTGGCCAAACTTCATAACCCCGCTTGCCGGAAGGACGTTGAGCATGGCCGGTAATGCCGTGCTGTCAAGCTTCACATTTGCCGTTTGCCAGTTCTCAAATATGTATTGCACACATTTCATTTCACTTGCCACAAGCCTTATTTTATCCTCTATGGATTGAAAACCATCCGGCCTTCTGTATTTGCTTTCTTCTTTCATTTCTTTTTCTTCGTTATGACGTTACGTAATCTCCTTTCAAACTTCATTCGCCTTGTATCCATGTCAAGACACTTGTACACTCGAATCCATGGAACCTTTTCAACATCCCCATGGTCGGGTATGTGCATGCGTGTGGCGTAATAGTCCAACAAGCCAAACATTCCAAACTTCAAATTCTCAATACCGGCTTGTTGTTCTTCAGGTGTAGGGGTAACGCTTGCTTTTGAAAACAGCTTATTAACCCGTTCCACTTCTTTTGAAACCCAGAAAGAAAATGATAGGACGGCCTGAACATCTTCGTTTAATATGGTTTCTTCACTGACCCCCAAAAGGATTTTACAAGGCAATATAAGAAAATCCGCATCATTGGAAATTGATTGTAACTCCATGAGTTTTCCCATCGTAATATCATTAATCGTGTCAGGCATGCTCACACCACACACAAATTGCGATGGTTTGATTTCTTTTGCTATTCTGATAAGGTTATCATAATCGGTAATAAACTCGCTTATATGCAAAAATTCACGTACTGTCATATCATGTTTCAATATACCTTGAACGCGGTCGCCTAATTGGTCTCTTTTCTTTCAAATAGTTTAGAGCTACATACCTAACCGCATCTAAAAGGTGGTTAAACTTGTCGATAGGCTCATTCAAGAACTCACCCGTCATTTTATTTTCTTTCCACTTGTAGTTTCGTATCTCATAAATCAGGTTCAGGCTCCGGCTTGTTATGTTTAGGTTGTACCTTTGAAGAATCTGGATACCGTTACGTACAGAATCCGCGCCCTTTTCTGCTGGTTCTATCCTCCTGATACCGTAATTGTATATTTCTGTGATACTTTTTTGTTCCGCACTATCCGCAACAGTTGACCCGGGAAGCCCACGGAGTTTATCAGCTATCTTGTCATTTGTCATTCCACGCATGTAACAAAGTTCATCAAACCATAACTCACCATTTAACTTGTACACATCAACAATTCCGGTTGGGTCTACGGTAAAACCGAAGTCAAGTCCCCTTGCTACCAATTGAGCTTCTACAGGTATTTCCGGAACTTGCTTCCATCTTGTGTAGACAACTCCTTGTGGTCGGCCGGTCAATCCAAGTCCGTAAACCTTCCACCAGTTTTCATCATCTTTATTGCTTTCTATTTCTGCAATCTGTTCTTCTGTAATAAATGGATTGTCTTTGTAGGTTGAGTGAATCTCCACCGTGTTGGTTCTGATTGATATTCCTTTCAATTCATACCAAAATTCACTGTCTGGATTCCAATCGAGAAAAATACACTCACGGGTACGCACGCTTAACTGCCGGAATACTTCATAAGGAATACGATTACACTCATTGATGAAAAGGATGTCTCGCCCGGCTCCTTTCACCTTTCCCCAATCATCAGCGGAATAGAAACGTATTTGTGACCCTGATTTGAACGTATAAGTCTTGTCCGTTTGGTTGGATTCGTAGTCTATTCCTTCTACCATCCCTTCCGCATCCATTATGTTAGTCAGGTCTTGGATGGCACCACGTTTTAGGTGCGGAATTGATTCAGAGATTATGTCTATCACTCTCTTCTTTGCACCCACCAAAATGATAGTTAACAAAAGAGACATAACCGAGTATGTTTTTCCCGATCGTGTCCCTCCTTTATTGGCTATTATTCTGGCGTTATTCACGTAGGCCGACAAGCTCTTTTCATATACTTTGGTCACAATCATATACTACTTGTCTTTAAGCTTTTTCAATAATTCCGCTGTTTCATCATTGGATACAGTGATATTCAATCCCGTACTTACTTCGCCAGTATGCTCAACTTTAGAATCTTGACGGTTTTTCCATCTTTCCGGTGCTATGTTAGTTATCAAGAATATAGCAGCCCCGACATTCGGCTCCACACGAATGTTCTTCTTCGTTTGCTTCACGATTTTAGGTGAGCCATTTACATCCTTGTATTCCGTCTGTGTCTGCGTATACTCGTACCCTTTGGCAGCGTTGGCGAGCGACTTCACGATGTCCGTTTCAAGCGAATCCTTAAACTTTTCCTTTGCTTTTTTTATTGCTTCTGAAAACTCTGATTTCGCCATCCAGTTATAATAGGTTACATTGTCAATACCCATGGCTTTGCAGAAGTCCATCAACTTAGCCCCTCCATACTCCATAAGCCCGTTTTCACGTACCCAATCGGCGCAGCATTGCATCATTTCCTTGTTATACTTAGCCATGTTCCTCCGTTTTTATAGCGTGCCTTTCAGCCAGTGTAACTTTTTCTCCTTTGTACATACCCGCTCCCAACTCATCTATTTTAGAAAACGGTATTTCCGGGACTGTTAAACGCTTGCGGTATGATTTATCAATAAAATAGATGTAACGAAGTTGAAAACCCGATAAAATCTGACCATTTACCGCTTCAACATACCGTTTGAAATTGAATCTACCACCCGTAATATTATAATAAGACTTTCCATTTAATTCTTTCCTTGGTGTAGTTGGATTACTTTCTAATGTCATTTTATGTATCTTCTCACCATTCGGAAGGACACACAAATTGAAATTCTCTTTTATTCCTGTAAGTACAAAATTAGAAGCGCGATAAATCGTCCCATCGCCACAAGAACAGCCATCGGCAAAAGATATTACCCATTTAATCTGCGGCGCATTCTTTTTAATCATCCGTAATGTTTTCCCGATACAATAGCTTTCAGAATTTCGTGGCAAATAATCATCGAAAGCCATCCGATTTAATTCAAGAAATTCATTCCAACTTGTACCATCAACAATCTGAATTATCTTTTTCTTATCCAAGGACGGTCCAAATGAAAGCACTCCGTGTAATTTACCGTCAAGAAAACATCCGAAATGCAAACAACTATTGTTTACGACCTTACCCGAATAATGGTGTTTCCTCATAAAAGGATTAGCTATACTGCTTGTTATAACCTTTACAACTATTTCTTTTGCTCTGCCCATTGCCTTACGATTAAAGATAAAGCGTTTCCATTCGCATTTTCATTTCCGAATGTTTCCGTATACTTGTATGAATCTGTTTGTTTGATTTCGTCTATTGCCTGCCGTATCATGTCAGCTTGTTCATCGGCAAATGTGAATGTCATTTGTTGAAACGGCGATTTCTCCCCACTCGGCAAAGAGAAACTGTCCCCGAAATCATCCGGGGAAACACCCCAATCTTCCGGCAGATCCACACCCCAATCTTTGAGCTGTTCGGTATCCCACTCATTGGCAAGCATATCATAATCCCACTCTCCATAAGGTGCATTGTCTTTCATGACGTATGCTTTTAGTTGCCCTATTGTTACATTTTGTGGGATGACTTTACAAGGGGCTTTTTCATATTGCAAATCTTGTAAGGCAATCAACCTCATGTTTCCACCAATGGTGACATATTTCCCACCATGCTTGTACACTAAAAGTTCCCTCAGTGAAAGCATCTCAGGATTATCTACGATGGACTTTTTTAATTTTTCAAATTTCTCATTACGTATAATCCTCGGGTTTGCTGGAAGTCCATCTATCTGACCATGATTTTGTTCAATATCAGATAACGGAATCATTTCTGTTTGAATTAAACTGATTTTGCTCATAACAAAAAAATATCATCTACAAATATACAAAAACAATTATTATATAATTATATTTTCAGTATAAATAATTATAATACAATCACTTGTTAATTATCATCTCTTTTGTAATAGATGTCAATCTCATACTTGACCAACTTGTATATCGAAATCATCAAGGCTATCCACAACACTGTTATGAATATGACCCGAAATAAAAAGTACTCATTAAGAAGCCCAAAAAAGGCAACGGATGCGGGTAGGAACAAAACGGCTATGGTTCCTGCTATGATTTTATTCTTCATATTTTCCTCCTTTCTTTTTTAGTTCGATAATCAAGGCGTCGGCACAAGCAGCCGCAAATCGAGCAACAGCTACAGGTATTGTATGTTTCTCGTTCTCTTTATATGTTGCTTCGGAACAAGCATAACCAACTTCTTCTTCATCGCTTAGTATTCCTTGCATGGCCGCTATGGCCGCCTGTATGCGGACTTGATTCCAGTCAATGGTGTCTTCGTCATTGGTTTGTAAAAATTCAAGTTCCGACTGGGAATAGTAAATTCCACTGCAATCATCGTTTATATATACTCGTTCGATACCGTTTTTACTAATCACGCGCTCTCCCGTTTCGTGGACATTCACTATATGCCCGTTTGATTTTATTCTTGCTTTCATACCCATTTTACTAATTCAAACTCATATACCCACACATAAGGATTGCTTTCCCATGTGCCTTTGCCGCTTATCTTGTCTATCAAAGCAGCGTAGGCTTCACGGGGTGTATCAAATAATTTCCCTGTTGAACACCAAGAAAAACCTTCTTGCTCATAGTAATTAATCCCCTCTGCCATACAATCAACATCGGATATATCCTGTAATCTCTGTATTCTTACTTTGGTTATGCGTATCTGGTGCGGCATTAATTTAGATTTGACAAACATTTTATTGCTCCATCCAGCTATATCTTCTTTATCTCTCGGAATTTCTTCTTTAGGATAACAAGTTTTCATTACATTGCAATAAAACTGAGCTTTCTGTACGCTCGGATTGTGGGATATATTATCGCTTATTACTCCGTAGCTTTGAGCAATGGCAACGCCTTCATTAACTAAGTATACCGGTTCAACATACATCGGTACAAAATCATCGTCTTCCTCATCATAAATGAGAACCTCAACACCTAAACGATAGTCTTTTGCCCCTGTGATTTTAGGTTCTCCAACAATCTGTCTTTGTATGTTTTTAGGGATAGTTATTATCCTTCTTGTCTGCGTCTTTCTTCCTTCCAATACAGCTTGTGTCAAGCCGTATTTGTCATTAAACATTATCTTTTTCATTTTCAATACTTTTTATTTCCGTGTCTAAAACTCCTAAGTTCGTTGTATCGCATCTTCTGCTCGATGAACCAAGCGAGGTCTATTCCTTTCATTCTTGCGAGTTCAATGATTTGCCGAATAGAATAGTTTAGACATTCTTCAAAAGAATAGCGGTAGTTTACTATATCCTTTAATATGGCATAAATGTTTTCCGTGAATGTCTTTTTACTTGATACGATGTACGCAATGATGAATCTGTCGTTCATGTCTATACCTCTCAATCCTGCCAAGTCAAGCAGACGTATCACCGCATCGGCAAGCTCGTCTTCAACGGAATCTTTGATGTATTCGTCAAAAGCGACCTTGTAAGCATGCTCCGGGTCTGTTGTGAAACGACATATAAAATCTTCAAATGGTGTCCTGAATGCGTGCATTCTTTTCCTATCAGATTCCACGGCTTCCATCAGTTCGGATATGACCAAGCATAAAAAGTGTTCGTTACTGTATTCTTCTTCGTGCCAACCGTGTTCGCAGGCGGTCTTGTAGGCACGGTCTCTCAGTTCGTTCAAGTTCATGTTCATTCAAATTATGGTGAAACAAAAAGCCCGGCACGGTGAGGTGTCGGGCATGAAAACTAATCAAAATAGTTTGTGGACTACTTTTCTTGTTGCGTTATTCCTTGAGGGGTAGAAAGTTCATCCAAAATTTCTTTCCTGTCACAATTTTTAAGAAAGAAATAAAAAGTTGAGTCTATAATTTTTACAGACCTTGTACTCAAATCGTAATCAAAAATAGGTGGTGATATTCTTTTTTTTAATTGATTTTGAACTAAAGTTTTGAGAAAATATCCCATATCTGAAGCCCTTACGTCATTGGCCCTATGATGAATTTCTTTTATTTTTTCATGAAGATATTTTCTTTTGAGACCTTTATTTATTTCATTAAATGGCTCATTTAATAGTACTTTTATGAAGTAGTAAGGAATATACAGAGGTATTTCATCAGAACTTTTTGCAACTTGTTCTATAAAACTTTCTAAACAGCGGATATGTCTACTTGAATAATCTCCAAGTTTTTTTGTGATGGCTGTTTGCACATTATCTTTTGTTATGTATGTTAAATTTTTAGATGTTTCTGTTACGCCTGCTGCATAACAGGATTCTTTGCAAATTTCTTGAAAAACCCCAACACTGTCAAAACAAGATGATAT
>OGFL01001552.1_pt1 | contig 15356 bp, 10 predicted proteins | sample 1570911 | NCBI WGS metagenome assembly OGFL01 (sample SAMEA2582050, study PRJEB24529) | metagenome | biome: Human gut stool | place: China | collected 2011 | reverse complement strand
ATTTTCAGATTGGTCTGGTAATGCTTATCGGTCTTGCCGCGAAGAACGCCATTTTTTTTCGTGGCAACGTACAGTCATCGGGGCCTTTCGTCCGAAGATAAATTGAGGTTGTTCAGCATCAAAAAACCAAACACCTTCCCAGTTTACTACTGTTCTGAAATACAGCCTAAACCCCCTCTTCGCCTGATCCCATACATCATCATCGATTAGGAAAATATCTTCCACCGAATATAACTGGGAAAGAAAACATTGATTTCATCGAGTTGCAACAAGCTGAATCCGCTGACTGCTGCTATTCAGCATAAAATTATCGTAATTATCTTTGTCGAGCGGAGAAAGATAACCGTTTATTTTCGCAACAAGTCCCATCTGGTCGCGCCGGTAATAACAAGTGTCGGTACTATTGTGTTCTCTTAACCCGGAAGGGCATCCAGATCGACGAAAAAGCTATACTATTGATTTACAGCTAGCAGGAATCGGATAAATTAGTTCTTCGCCACTTGCGAGCGTGAAGGTGATTGTAGAGTTCAGAAGATGTCTAAAACTCGAATGCATGGGTCCAGACATCAAAGATAGGGGTATTCCTCAAGTTGAGCCGCTTGAAGATCAGGAGCTGCTGGCATATACTACGAGAAAAGAAGCAGAGTGAGATAATGCAAATACTCGGTCAAAACACGGGTAACATTACCAGCCAGAGAACATATATACACAGGGAACTCGGGGCTGACAGCCTCCGACAACCTATACCTTTGTCTGCGGGAGTAGATGAAGCCCGAGGCAGAGCCTGAAGAGGCAGAAATGGAGGTGCTGAAACTGAAGTTAAAATCGAAAACGAGAATCGGACTGCAGCAGAGGCGGAACGTAACTGAAAAAGATAAGGAGGAATCTTACGGGGGCCTTATCAAATTAGGCCGATATGCTCTACCGATACAGATAAATTGTAAATACCACCTGTTTTTATCCAGCACCTCATTTGCTTGGCCGACATAATAGTATGGCAAGTTGCACAGAACGATAAACTCGAATTCGGAAATTTATAGCATCTACAGGAATAACCCTATTGCTACATCTTATTTACATAACTCGTAAGAGAAACTATGAACACTCTATATACGGGGCACTGTACCGGAGCCGAGGTCAAAAAAAGCACAGGTTGCAGAATTGCCCGAGGCAAGGGTGTTCCATACCGGATCGGTGATCGAATTCTGAAACCGAAGACGGGAACACTTGCCGATCCAGAAATCGATAAAATGAATAAAGTTTCGGATTCTCATGAAGGGCCTGGTGTCAAATCGTTGGCGGAAGAGGTTATCGCCGTTTTATACGGACGGTTCCGGCAAGGTTCTCTGCGGGCCTAAAGAATCCGGAATTGGAGTTTGGACAACGGAAGTAAGGGCGAAATCTGTTATAGCGCAAGAAAAGGGTAAACCGGTTCCTGCTCGATGGAAGCGCTGCCGACCTCTGTCCGATCTGGGTCTTGTCTTTCAGCGAGTTCCAACGTTACAAGCCTTCGCAAAGTCCACATCTTTTTCTTAGGGAAAACGCTAAAAAGTTTACCGTAAGTGGTTTATTCCCTATTTTTTGCCTATCTTTAACGTCGGTATGAAATTTCTAAATGAAACCATATTATAACCAAAGCCGATAGCGTATCCGGGATCGCCTTACGACACACTATGCAGGCGCAAGCCGAAAGGCAAAGAACAACCATCTTAAATATTTTATAGAATCATGAAAATTGCAATTCCTACAAGAGACTGTCGCATCGACGACCACTTCGGCCATTGCGACCATTACACGATCTATACGATAGAAAACAAAACCATTGCAGCACGCGAAGAGCTGCCCTCGCCGCAGGGGTGCGGTTGCAAGTCGGGCATCGCTGCCGACCTGCAGCGCCTCGGCGTTACGGCGATGTTGGCGGGCAATATGGGCGAAGGGGCCAAAAACAAACTCGAAGCCCACGGCATCACGGTCGTGCGGGGTTGCAGCGGCGACATCGAGACAGTAGTCAAAAGCTACCTCGCAGGATTCATTCTCGATTCGGGCAAGAGGTGCGCCGGACACGACGGAGCGCACCGATGTGACGGGCACGGACACGAACATACGCACGAGTGCGGACATTAAGTTCCGGAAGCATGAAAAACAGGCTGAGAACGAATATCCTGATCGACGCCGGACTGCTGGTCGGCATGGCGGCGGTCAGCATCAGCGGCTTCGTGATGAACGTCATCCTGCCTTCGCGCCACGCCATTCGCCATGCCGGAGCCCGTGCCCATGCATCGCAGCTCCTGGGCATGGGGCGGCACGACTGGGGAACGATACATACCTGGGTGGGCGTGGCATTGCTGCTACTGTTGATCTTGCACGTCGCGTTCCACTGGAAAACGATTGACGCCTTCTTCCACAAGAACCTCCCGAACAGAGGCGTGCGAACCGCGGTCGTCGGACTGTTGACCCTCTTTGCACTCATGGCGATACTGCCATGAATCTATGCATTGTAGGCGGGCGCATGGGAAAGGCGGAGCAGAGCGAAACATGAACGGATAGGCCCCTGAAAGTCGGAGATGATTTTCGGGGGCTTGCTTATATCCAGGGCTTCTGGACAAGGGACACTATACAGAGGTAGCCGGCCGTGCCGTTCGTCCATTAAACCGTTCACGCCGACGTCGTCGGCATTCCAGAATTACCGGATTTTTCGCCGACCACCTTTTCTGCGCCGGAATTTCCGGCTGAAATATGAACGGGATGGCCCTGGCCTTGACTCGTACGGTTTTATTGAGTACCTTTGTGAATTCCAAAATTTTCAGATCATGCACTTAAAAATCGAACCGAAAAAGGTGGTCGATGCTTACAGTACGCCGATCGTCCAGCAGACATCGTTCTGGTCGAAAGTGAAGGAGCGGTTGGGAATGGATTCCCGGGCATTTGATTTTTCGGTCCGCAACAGCGAAATTTACACCAATGTAGGCGGCTATGCACATACGCAGGGCGACTTCATCACATTCTTTCAATACCTGAACACCGAGGATTACATCGCCTATTTCCCTTACGGTCCAGAGATCGAGCCTTCGGAAGAGAACCACGGCCGTTTTCTGGAAGAGTTGTCCGAATCGCTGCGTTCGTACCTTCCGAAGCACTGCGTGGCCCTGCGCTATGATCTGAACTGGGAATCGCACTGGTGCAAGACTGAAAATTTCGATACGAAGGGCAACTGGCTCGGACTGCCAGATAAGGAGTTTCAGGAGTTTAAGCTCAATTACGGCACTGCGGAGTGGAATCTGCGTAAAGCCAATACCAACATTCTGCCGGCCAACACAATCGTCGTGGACCTGACGCCCGATGAAGCGACTATTCTCGACCGCATGAAACCCAAGACGCACTACAACATCCGTCTGGCCCGGCGCAAGGGAGTCAATGTGCGTGCGGTCGGCATCGAAGGACTGGATGTTTGGTACGAACTTTATATGGAAACCGCCTTGCGAAACGGACTTTACATCAACGACAAGAGCTATTTCCATTCGGTCTTCGCCTCGAAGATGGAGTGTCCGGACAAGGCGGTGCAGGTGAAATTGTTGGTCGCCAGTTTCGACGACACACCGCTGGCGGCGATGTTTCTCATCCTTTCGGCCCACCGGGCGACCTACCTCTACGGAGCCTCTTCCTCACGGATGCGCAACCTGATGCCGACCTATGCCCTGCAATGGCGGGCTATGCAGATCGCCAAGGAGAACTGTTGCAGCGAGTACGATATGTTCGGCATCGCCCCGTGTCCGGATCCGTCACACCCGATGTATGGCCTTTACAAGTTCAAGCAGGGATTCGGCGGCGATGTGTACCATCAGCTCGGATGCTGGGACTATCCGCTCGAAAAGGAGAAGTATGACTATTTCTGCGCCTGCGAGATGAACATGCAAGGCTATTACCGGAACTGAAATACGAAGGTAGGACCTGTTTTCATGGAGCATCCATTCGAAAAGGTTGAACAATGCCGCAGGTTGTCTTTGCCCTTACCCCCCCGTCGGTGAACACTAGCTGGCGGGAGATGGCTGACTATTAAAAATACGATAACAGGTGAATATGACTTTGGAAGTAACGCTTCGACTTTTCGTCGCTCTGTTGCTGGGCGGAATCGTCGGAATAGAACGGGAATTCCGTTCCAAAGATGCGGGGTTCCGCACGCATTTTCTCGTCGCGCTGGGCAGTGCCCTCTTCTGCGTCGTTTCGCAGTACGGATTTGGCATAGATCTGAAAGATTCGTCGCGGGTGGCCGCGCAGGTTGTCTCGGGAATCGGATTCCTCGGCGCTGGAACCATCATCTTTCAGAAAAATATGGTACGCGGACTTACGACAGCAGCAGGACTGTGGGTAACGGCGGCTATCGGACTGGCTTGCGGTACGGGAATGTATGCTGCGGCCGCGATCGCTACGGTGATGATACTGCTGGGACTGGAGGTGCTCAACGCCTTGATCCCACAGGTGGGAACGACGACCGTGAGCCTGACTTTCTCGGCTACGTCGAAAGAGAGCGTCAAAAGAGTGGTCGATCAGATCAAGGACGACTGTATCGAGCTGTATTCCTACGAACTGAAGGATCGTCGTACCTCGCAGGGCGAAATCTTCGAAGCTCGGCTGGAGATGAAGGTGAAACGCGGCAACCACAACGAGCGACTCATCGGTTATATGGATGAATTCGACGACGTTATGATTTCGAGTATCGAATAATATTTACGGGTTCAGACGCGACCGGATTATCTTTTCACCCGCACCTCGTACAGATCGCTGCGACGGTCCTTGAGGTTGCGGACGCTGCCGTAGGTGTGCAGCTCGTTCAACAGGTTCAGGTTAATGTCCGAAATAAGGATCATCTCCGTATTGGGCGTCGCCTCCGCACGCCGTCCGTCCGTCGGAAAAGCGAAATCGCAGGGCGTGAAGACTCCGGAGCGCGCATACTGAATGCACCTTGGGCAGGTTGCCCACACTGCCTGCGATCACCACGAAACATTCGTTCTCGATGGCGCGGGCATGGGCGCAGACTTGCACGCGCGAATAGGCATTCTGCGTATCCGTGAGGAACGGCACGAAGAGAATCTGCATCCCCTCGGAGGCCATAATGCGTGAAAGTTCCGGAAACTCAACGTCGTAGCAGATCAATACGCCGATCTTCGCGCAGTCCGTCTCGAACGTGCGGATCGTCTTGCCGCCGCTCAATCCCCAGCACTTCATCTCGTCGGGCGTAACGTGCAATTTTTCATACATTTCGTAAGTTCCGTCACGGCGGCAGAGGAACCCCACGTTGTAAAGCAGCCCGTCGTCTTTGATCTGGGGCATGCTGCCCGTGATGATATTGATGTTGAACTTAATGGCCAATGCGATAAACCGGTCCCGGATTTCATCCGTATATTGCGCCAGCCCGCGAATGGCCTCCGATTCGCTGACATCGTTGAACCGCGCCATAAGCGGAGCGTTGAAATATTCGGGAAAAAGAACGAAATCGCTCTGATAGCCGCTCACGGAATCGACGAAAAACTCCACCTGTTCGAACAGGTCGTCAAGGGTCTTGTAGCTGCGCATTTGCCACTGTACGATGCCTACGCGCACCGTGGTTTTGGGCAGGATGTACTCCTCGGTCGGAGCCTGATAATAGATGTTGTCCCACTGAAGCAGGCAGGCGTAGTGGCGCGACTCCTCGTCGTTGGGCAGATAGTTGCTCATTTCCTGACAGTCTTCCAGCCCGTCCGAGAGCTGGAACAACAGCACAGGATCGACAATTTCACGTTGGCGCACTTTGTCTATATATTCCTTGGGGCGCATCTGTTCCGCATACTTATGGTAGTTGGGCAGACGGCCCCCGAACATGATGGCTTTCAGGTTGAGTTTTTCGCACAGTTCCTTGCGGTATTCGTACATGCGCCGCGCCAGACGCAGTCCCCGGTAGTCGGGATGGATGAACACCTCGATGCCGTAGAGGATGTTACCCTTGCGGGTGTGGGTGTCGAATGTTTCATTCCCCGTAACCTGGGCGTAGGTGTGGTCGTTCTTCACGTCATCGTAATTCACAATGATCGAAAGCGCGCAGCCTACGATCTTGCCGTCCACGACTACGACGATCTGCCCCTCCGGGAAGATGCGAATCAGTTTGTCGATTTGCTTCGGCGTCCAAAAAACGTCGCTTCCATCGGCATAGACGCGGGTAAAGGAACTGGCCAGTTGGTCGTAATCCTCTTTCTGAAGATTGCGAATTTCTACTTTATTGATTTCTAACGTTTCCATAAACACATGGGTTGAAAAAACGTACAAAGATACTCTTTAACTTCCGAAAACGCCAGAGAGAGGAGAATATAAGAAGAGCGGCACTCGAAATTCACACCGCTCTCCTCTCTGCCGGTGCCGCAGACTTTATCACCCCGAATTAAGAATCGTAAGTTGCGGAAACGGGAACGAAATACCCTCCTCGTTGAAGGTGGCGTAAATTGTAAGTTTCTTCATGGTTAGTATATGGAATTCAGCAGGTCCGTTTTCCCGTCGTTTACGAGTTTGAGGATCAGTTCCCCGAAGAGTGTGTTCTGCCAGGCGAACCACGCGCGGGTGAAATCCGCGGCATCGTGGCGCGAGAAGGATTCATGCATGAAGCCCGTCCCGGCATCGGTGGTGATCAGCTGGCAGATGCAGTCGCGGATCTCGGCGTCGTCGGTCGCCGTGAAGGCCCGCATCATAATGCTCATGGGCCAGATCATCTCCACGCCGATATGGGGTCCTCCGATACCCTCTCCGGCAGCTCCGCGCCAGAAATAGGGATTTTCCGTGCTCCACACGAACCGCCGGGTGTTTTCGTAAATCGGGTCCGTGCGCTCCACGTCGCCCAGATAGGGCATGGCCAAGAGCGAGGGCACATTGGCGTCGTCCATAAGCTGCGCGCTGCCGAAACCATCGACCTCGAAGGCGTAGATTTTTCCGAACTCCGGATGCTCCACGACAGCGTATTGCTGCAATGCCCCGGCCACCTCGTCGGCCAGCGCCGTGCACTCGGCGGCAAGCTCCCGCTCGCCGTTCACCGCCGTCAGGATCTCGGCGGCCTTGCGCAGCGACGTGACGGCCATGAAGTTCGACGGCACGAGGAATCCGAAGGTCGTGGCGTCGTCCGAAGGGCGGAACGCCGAGACGATCAGCCCCACGGGTTTCACGGGGTTGCCGCGCCCCACATGGCAGCGGGTGTCCAGCTGACGGTCCGTCGTGCGCAGGAAGGTGTAATCGCCCGGACCCTCCTTCATCTGCTGTTCGCGCAGCGTCTTCACAATGTTGCGCATCGCCGAGGTCCACTCCCCATCGAAGACCGACGTGTCACCCGTGGTCTTCCAGTAGTGGTGCGCAAGGCGCAGAGGATAACAATGGGAGTCGATCTCCCACTTGCGCTCGAAGACCATCGGGTCGGCCTGCGGAAAATCCGTCTTGTTGTGCGCCCCCGTCGGCGCGACGTTGAAAGCGTTGGCATAGGGGTCGATGTTGATCAGCTTCAGCTGGCGCCGGATCACCCCCGCGATCATCTTCTGCAACGCCGGGTCCTCCTTACACAACTGCACGTAGGGCCACACCTGCGCCCCCGAGTCGCGCAGCCACATGGCCGGAATGTCGCCCGTGTAGACGTAGGTATCGGGATTGCCCGCCTCGTCCTCGCCGTAGTGCACCGTGGTGTCGAGCGTGTTGGGGAAACAGTTGGCGAACATCCACCGCAGGCGTTCGTTGGTCAGAAGACCGCACACGCGGGCGATCTCCCCTTCCACTGCTTCCGACTTAAAAAGCCGCTGCTCCTCCGCGGGCCGCTGGTCGGCGTACGCCTCCGGTTCGTCCGGACAGTACCACACCTTCTCTTCGGCCCCCATTTCGAAGCGCAGCTCCCCGCCCTTCATCAGGTCGGCATGACCGATCCAAGGCTTTGTGTAGGGTTGGCCATTGAGCCACACCCGCTGGATATATTTGTTCGCAGCGGAGTTGTTTTCGGCCGTGATCGTGAACACACCGCCCGGGACCTTCACTTCGGCCCGGTCGAAGAGCGGTGATCCGAACCAGTAGCGTCCGCCCGCAGGCTCGGCCTCGTACATTCCCAGCGACGAGAGGACGTACCATGCCGACATCTGCCCCACGTCCTCGTTGCCCGATAATCCGTCCGGCCGGTCGTGGTAGAGCGTCGTGAGCACCTCGCGGACCTTGTCGGCCGTTTTCCACGGCTGGCCCAGCATCGTGTAGAGGTAGAGGATATGGTGGCTCGGTTCGTTGCCGTGGGCGTACTGGCCGATCAGCCCCGAGATGTCGGGCGAGGTCTCGCCGCCTTCGATGACCGAACTTACCGTAAAGAGCGAATCCAGCTTTTCAATCATCTTCGCACGCGAGCCGAACAGCCCTTCGAGGCCCTTGACATCGTGCGGAGCCAGCCAGGTGTACTGCCAGGCGTTGCCCTCGCAGTAGTCGTCGGCGCGGTGCGTCGAGGCGAACGCATTGAAGGGAGTGCGCCAGCCCTTCCGCGAATCCCGGCCCCGCATAAAGCGCGTCGCAGGGTCGAAATAGTTGCGGTAGCTATGGCTGCGCTCCTCGAAATACTTCGCATCCTCCGCCTTGCCCAGTGTCTCGGCGGCACGCGCCGCCGCGCCGTCGGCCAAAGCGTACTCCATGTCATAGGCTACGGCCTCGTTGAACATCTCGCACGGGATGTAGCCGTACTCCATGCGCAGGCCGTTGCCCCGGTCGGGATTCATGGCCGTCTTACGGATCGCCTCGAAAGCCTTTTCGCGGTCGAAGCCCCCGATGCCCTTCACGATGGCGTCCGCCACCGCTACGATGCCCGGGTTGCCAACCATGCAGTCGGTCTCGTTGCCCCACAGATGCCACACCGGAAGGCGGCCCTGCTCGTCGGAGATCGTCAGCATCGTCTGCACGATGTCGGCCATCTTCTCGGGATGCAGCACCGTCATCAGCGGCATTGCGGCCCGGTAGGTGTCCCACAGCGAGAAGGTCGTATAGTTCGTGAATCCGGGTGCGGTATGCACCTTGCCGTCGGCTCCGCGGTAATCACCGTTCACATCGCAGAAGAGCGACGGAGCCACCATCGTATGATACAGCGTCGTATAGAAGATGCGCTTCGACGTTTCATCCTCTGTCTCGATCTTCACCTTCGACAATTCATCGTTCCACGCCTTGTCGGCAGCGGCCGCCGTAGCGTCGAAATCCCATCCGGGAAGCTCTTCCGCAAGGTTTGCCTTCGCGCCTTCGATACTTACGGGCGAAAGGGCCACTTTCACGAGCACCTGTTCGCCCTCCGCCGTGTCGAAGTCCACACGTGCATAACGGGCCGCGATCCGGGGCATTTTGGACTCGTCTATCTCGCCCGGCTGCAGGTAGGAAATCCCCTTCGCGGGTTTTGAAAACTCGGCCACGAAATAGACCTCCTGATTTTTGGCCCACCCCGTCGAGCAGCGCCATCCGGCGATGCGCGTGCTGTCGTCCGAGAAGCGGAAGCCCGTATCGGTGGCCTTGTCCCAGCAGCCGCCGTTTTCCAGGTCGAAGACCACGGCTGCGGCATCCAACGCCGGGAAGGTGTAGCGGTGCAGACCCACGCGCGCCGTGGCCGTCAGCTCGGCCCGGATGCCGTAGCGCGTCAACGGAACCGAATAGTAGCCCGGCCGGGCAATTTCTTGGGTCCGGTCGGCATAGGACCAAAGACCCGATGTCGGATCATCCTCCGTGCCCCGGGCGTAGGTCACCTCGCCCGTGACGGGCATGACCGTCACGTCGAACAGGTCGCCGATACCCGTGCCGCTCAAATGCGTGTGCGAGAAGCCGATCACCGTCGAATCGCTCGCATGGTAGCCCGAGCACCAGTCCCACGTCTGCGGAATGCTCGTCGGCCCCACCTGCACCAGGCCGAAGGGGACGTTGGCACCCACGAAGACGTGCCCGTGGCCGCCTGTGCCGATCTTCGGATCGACATGGCGCGTGTAATTCTCCTCCGCGGCAGGCTGCGTGCAGCTGCCCAGCAGGGCCGCGGCGAATAAGAATCCGGTAAGTTTCATCTATTTTCCAGTTTGAAGTTCAAAAGTAAGTTTTCCGCCCTTGAGCAATTCATCGTGCAAGATACGATAATTTTTCAACGGTTTATCGCCAAGCGTCATCCGGTCGATATACCCTTCGCCGCGTTTTTCGATCACCAGCGTTCCCCGCTCCGTGTCGATCTCCACACGGTCGAACGTCGGGGACGTCAGCGTGTAGTACGGCTCGCCCGGGCAGTCGGGATAGAGCCCCAGCATCGTGAAAACCGCCCAGGCCGACATCGTCCCCGTGTCGTCGTTGCCCGGAATGCCGTCGGGGGCGGTGGTAAAGTATCGCTCCAACAGCCGCCGGGTTTCCCGCTGCGTGCGCCACTCCTCGCCCCGGAAACGGCTGAACAGATACGCATAGGCGATGTCGGGTTCGTTCGCAGGGTCGTACAATCCCTCGTCGAAGACCATTTGCAGTTTGTCGATGAATTTGCGTCGTCCGCCCATCAGCTTCGCAAGCCCCTCCACGTCGTGCGGAACGTAGAACGTATAGTTCCACGCACTCCCCTCGTGGAAGCCCGGAGCCGCCGTGAAGTTCTCGCCCGCCTTCGGGTCGAAGGGGCTTAAAAAAGTTCCGTCGGGATGGAGCGGACGCAAAGTCCCGCTTTCCGGGCTGTAATAGCGTTTGTAGCCCAACGAGCGGGCGCGGAACAGACGCGCGTCGTCCCCCTGTCCGAGCGAGTCGGCCAGCAGCGACAGCGCAGCGTCGGCCATGTAGTACTCCAGCGCGTGCGAGACGGAGGTGTCGCCCGCAAGGTCCTTGGCATAGAATCCCAGCGGGATATAGCCTTTCTCGATATAGGGGTCGATGTCGGGCCGCATGCGGTTCTGCGCACCGGGCGTCGTGGCCGACTTGCGCATCGCCTCGTAGGCCTTGGCGACATCGAAATCCCGAAGGCCCTTCATCCAGCTGTCGACGATCACCGGGATCGCAGGGTCCCCCTCCATCGTGAAGGTCTCGCGGCCGTAAAGCTCCCATTTCGGAAGCCAACCCCACTCCTCGTACATCCCCGTCATCGAGCGCAGCATCTCCCGCTGACGATCCGGGTAGACCAGCGTCAGCAGCTGGTGCAGGTTGCGGCAGGTGTCCCACAGCGAGAAGACCGTATAACGTTCGCCATCCGTCACGCCCGTCTCGCCCGAACGCTCCATCAGCGGGTATTCGCCGTTCACGTCGCTCACGAGGTTCGGGTGCAGCAGCGCATGGTACAACGCCGTGTAGAACACCCTCTGCTGCTCCTCGGTCCCGCCCTCGACCCGGATTCTGCCCAGAGCCTCGTTCCAGCCCTTGCGGGCCTGTTCCCGGATGGCGTCGAACGGTGCGTCCGCGGCCTGCTCGGCATCGAGGTTTTTGCGCGCGTTCTCCGTAGAGACATACGAAATGCCCATGCGCACCTCCACCTGCTCGCCCGCCGCAAGGCCGTCGAAGGAGAACCAGTAGCCCACGTCGTCGCCCGAAAGCTCGCGCCCGTACTCCGTATAGAGTTTATACCTCCCGTTGTCCGGCGTCCACTCCGCCTCCACTCCCGTCATCTTCCGTTGCTTCTTCCAATAGCCGCCGGCACTCGGAGTCTTCGAAACGCGCAGCACGAAGTACACCGGGAAAACCTTCTGCGCATTGTAGCAGAACGTCCCCAGCAACTTCGTACCCTCGATCTCCGTGGCGCTCACCCGGCGAACCATCGCGCCGCTCTCGTTCGTAAGCCCCTCGCCCAGATTTAACAGAATATGCCCTGTGCCTTCCGGAAAGGTGTACCTCTCGGCCGAGCTACGCGCCGTGGCCGTGGCTTCGGCAAGGACGCCGTACTTGTCCAGAAAGACCGAGTAATAGCCCGGGGAGGCCTTTTCGTCCCTGTACGACGTGCCGTACTCCCGGTAATCCACCGTCAGAGGGCCCGTCGTGGCCATCGTCAGCAGCGCGCCCAGCTCGGGGCACCCCACGCCGCTCAAGGCGCCGTGCGCGAAGCCCGTGAAGAATTTGTTGTGGTATTCGTAGGGCGTGGACCACCAGCGGGCGTCCTTGTCGTAGACGTTCTCCTCCGACCCCATGACGTTGAACGGAACCACCGACATCATCCCGTGCGGCGTGACGGCCCCGGGGTTCGCGGTCCCGAAGTTCGTAGTCCCGATGAACGGGTCGACCCGGTCGGCAGGGGTCTGCGCAGAAGCCGCAGCGCCGAAAACGGCTGCGGCGAGCGCCAAGGTAAACAGCGTTCGTCGCAGTCGCATCAGAGGATCGAGTTTTGCTTCGTGAAGTCGATAATTTCAGGGATATAGCCGAACGCAAGGCCCGTGACGGTGTCGGCGCATCCGTAGTAGACGGCCACGCGTCCCGTCGCGGGGTCGTGCAGCGCAGCGCACGGGAACGTCACGTTCGGAACGTCGCCCATGCATTCGTACGTTTCGCGCGGGGAGATCAGGTAGGGACCGCTGCGGGCCGTGACCTTCCACGGCTCCTCCAAATCCAGCAATGCCGAGCCGAAGGCGTAGACATAGCCGTTGCATGAGCGAAGCACCCCGTGGTAGAACAGCAGCCAGCCCTCCGAGGTCTCGATGGGAACGGGGCCCGCGCCGATCTTCATGCACTGCCACGCCGAAACCTCGAACGCCGAGGGAGACATCACATGACGGTGGCGGCCCCAGAACTCCATGTCGGGGCTCTCCGAATAGAAGATGTCCCCGAAGGGCGTGTGACCCGTGTCGCTCGGACGCGACAGCATCGCGAACCGGCCCCCGATCTTGCGCGGAAACAGAACCCCGTTGCGGTTATAGGGAAGAAATGCGTTTTCAAGCTGGTGGAACGTCTCGAAGTCATCCGTCCACGCAATGCCGATCGTCGGCCCGTGGTAGCCGTTGCACCACGTAACGTAGTATTTGTCGCCGATCTTCGCAACGCGAGGATCGTAGCCGTAGACCCACTGGCCGATCTCGGCGTCCGCACCCTCCAGCCGGAAGTCGGACTCCTCGATCTCCCACCGAAGGCCGTCGACCGAAAAGCCCACGTGGATGCGCATCCGGCGGTTCGTGTCGTCGCACCGGAAAACGCCCGCATAGTTATATTTTCCTTTTTTGAAGGGAACGACCGCCGAGTTGAAGATCGAATTCGACGTCGAAAGCGCATGACGCCCGATGATCGGGTTCTGCGTGTAACGCCACATCACCTCTTTGGAGCCGGCGGGACGATCCTCCCACGGCATATCGGGCTGATTCGAGCCCGCAATTTTCAGTGTATCCATATAAATTATTTGTCGTTTGGTTTGTCGTCATAGGTAAAGGGAACCAGCCGGGTGATCACAAAAGCCGGAATGGTGGCGAGCATCACCGCGAGGAAGAAGATCCGGTAGCTCATCAGATCGCTCAAAAAGCCCGAAGCCATGCCCGTGAGCATCACCGAGAGGTTCATGATACCCGAAGCGAAAGCGTAGTGCGCCATCTGGTGACGCCCCGGAGCGACCTGCTGCATCATAAACAGCGTGAGGCCCACGAAGCCGAAGCCGTAGCCGAAGTACTCCACGACGATGCCCCCGCCGACGAGCCACATGCTCGAAGGCTGGAACCATGCAAGCAAGGCGTAGACCCCGAACGGCAGGTTGAAGATACAGCACAGCGTGAAAAGAGTGCGCCGCAGACCTCGTCGGGCGATGTAGTAGCCCGCCAAAAGCGAGCCCAGCAGAAACGCCCCCGCGCCGAAAGTCCCGTAGTAAAGGCCGATCTGCTGGTTCGTAAGGCCCAGACCGCCCGAGGCCGTGTCGGCTTTGAGAAACAGCGGAACGATCTTCATCACGAAGCCCTCGCCCAACCGGTACAGGATGATGAAGGCGATATAGTACCAGATATGCCGTTTGGTGAAGAACGCCGCGATAACCTCTTTCAGGCCCGAAAGGCCATCCCGCAGCGAGCGGCCTTCTGAAGCCGAACCGCCTGAAGGAAGCGCGCGGAGATGGTAAAGGCCCAAAGCGACGAGCGTGACGCACAGGAGCAGCAAAACGACCGTCCACGAACGGACATAAGCGTCGAACGATGCGGTCCCCGAGGTGCTGAAACCCTCGTAAAGCCACCCCGCAAGCCACACCAGACCGCCCGTGGCGACCAGTTTCGCAAGGTTGTAGAACGCCCCCTGCCAGCCGATGTATTTCGCCTGGGACGCAGGCGATAGCTCCGACATGTAGACTCCGTCGGCCGCGATGTCGTGCGTCGCCCCGCTGAAGGCAACGACCGCAAAGACAGCAACACTGACCGAGAAGAACAGCGGAAGCTGAAGCGACAGGGCCGCGACGCCGAACAGAACGCCGCTCAGCAACTGGCTCCCCACGACCCAGAACTTCTTCGTCCGGTAAAGCTCCAAAAAAGGGCTCCACAGAAACTTGATCGTCCATGGCCACATGATCAGAGAGGTCCAGAACGCGATCTGAGCATCCGAGATCCCCAGGTCCTTGTACAGAACCGCAGAAACCATGTTCAGAACCACAAACGGAAGCCCCATCGCAAAGTACAAACTCGGAACCCACCGAAGGGGTGAACGCGAAGAAAGATTCATTTCTGTAGGATCAACGTATTACTCCACAATTATCTCATCGGTGAAAATCCATCCGCCAGGATGTCCGTTATGAAAGGCTTTCAGCCGAATATAACGTCCTTGGGATTCACCCGTCCAGCCAAACGTCCGGTAACAGTCCTGTCTGAAATCGAACGGCACGTCGTTCTCAACGGTCGCAAGCATCGTATACGCCTTATTATCGTTCGAAACAGAAATTTCAACCGCCCGAGGCATCCAAATATCAGCATAGAATCCCTGCATAAAGTCTGCGGCAATATGTTTCACTGAACAGCATTCCCCCAAATCAACCACCAGATCAATGTCTGTATCGAGCCAGCCTTGCCAGCGGCCGTCGCCGTAATTCCAGTCTCCGCGCAGCCCGTCGGTCAGCGAGCCATCGCCCACAGCCGCGTATTTCGGGCTGTAAGGCGTATGGTAAACAACCGGTTTGCCTGTCGAGAGGCACAGAACAGGTTCGATTGATTCGGGACGGTCCCCTACGGCATTCTTCTGATCGAAAGGATGATATCCCCTCTCTTGCATCCACGCCACGGCATCGAGTACGCGGGCATGAAAATCATCGTAATCCTTGCGTTCCGGAAGGCTCCACCCCACTTCGGCAATAGCCATCAAGCGCGGCCATATCATATGCTCGGCATGTTCCCCGGTCGGCACATGCTCGCACCACAAATTACCCTGCACACCAAGGATCATCGGCACTACATCGACGCCGA
>OGFL01001543.1_pt1 | contig 15460 bp, 11 predicted proteins | sample 1570911 | NCBI WGS metagenome assembly OGFL01 (sample SAMEA2582050, study PRJEB24529) | metagenome | biome: Human gut stool | place: China | collected 2011 | reverse complement strand
ACCTGGCTGCTCAACTCGCTGCTGCAAGTCGGTCTGCTGACGCTGGTGGTGCTGTTCCAGCCCGAGATACGGCGTGCGCTGGAGCGGATGGGCCAGACCGACCAGTGGGCCTATCGCTTCTTCAATAAAAACCGTTACAACGACACCAGCCTCAAGGGCGCGTGGCGCAGCGCCATCATCGCCATCTGCGACGCGGCAGAGCGCTTTTCGGAGACCAAGACCGGCGCGCTCATCGTGCTGGAACGGAACACCAACCTTTCTGAGATCGTCCGCACCGGCACGCCCGTGAACAGTGCAGTCAACCTCGAGGTGCTGGGTACCATCTTCTACGAGGGTACCCCCCTCCACGACGGCGCAGCCATCATCGAGAATGGCCGCATCAAGGCCGCAGGCTGTGTGCTGCCCCTTTCCAACAACCTGGACCTGGGCAAGGACATGGGTACCCGCCACCGCGCCTGCCTCGGCATCGCCGAGAACTCCGACGCCATCGCCATCGTGGTCAGCGAGGAGACAGGCATCATCTCGATGGCGAAAAACGGTGTTCTCATGCGGCACTTTGACCGTCAGACCCTTTATACCCGGCTGGTGGATGAGATGATACCCAAGGAGACCGCCAGCGAGAAGAGCGCCGCCGAGGGCTGGAAGGCCCGGGGCAAGCGCCTGCTGAACTGGGTGAACAACAAGGAGGAGGATGAGCAGCAATGAGCACTGAGCAGAACAACGGCAAGCCTGCCGTACCCCCCAAGCGCAATCTGCTGAACGACCGCCGCATCCGGCTCCTGCTTTCTTTGCTGGGTGCGGTCATCGCGTGGATGGCTGTCACCATCGTCGTGCAGCCCGGCACCACCACCACCATCTATAATGTTCCGGTGGACTTTAGCTATGATTCGGCTGCCTACACTTCCCGGGGGCTGAGCATCGTCAATGCGGAGGAAAAAACGGTCAACCTGAAGCTTTCCGGCGACGGCTACACCATCGGCAGCCTGTCGGCCAACGACTTTGTCGTCTACCCCGACTGGTCCAGCGTCCGCGACAGCGGCGAAAAGAGCCTGCGCCTTCAGGTGCGGAGCCAGAGCACCCTGCTCACCGGGGTGTCCGTCTCCATCGACGGCGACAACACCGTGGACGTGGTGTTCGATGTGGTGGAAGAAAAGACCCTGCCCATCCAGGTGACGACGAATTACCTGAAGATAGCAGACGGCTATATCCTCTACGGCACCGACATCTCGAAGGAGACGGTGACTCTCTCCGGACCCAGCACCGAGCTGAGCAAGGTAGAGACCTGCACCGCCGAGGTGACCTACAGCGGCGAGCTGACCAGTCCCGTCACTCTGGACACCGGCCTGCGTTTTTACACCCGCAGCGGCGGAGAGGTGAAATTTGAGTATACTACTCTGGAAACAGACAGCGTCGAGGTCACGCTGCAGGTGTATAAGCTGGCCACCCTGCCGGTGGAAGTCAGCTTTATCAACGCGCCCCGCGACTTTGACCCCTCGGTGCTGGTCTACTCCCTGAGCAAAAAGACCCTCAATGTGGCCGGCCCGGAGTCCCAGATCGACCGTCTGTCCGCCCTGTCGGTGGGTACCATCGACCTTTCCACCTTTGCACTGGATAAGGTGTACGAAATGCCCATCGAACTGCCCAGCGGCATCCGCCTGCTGGACAATATCTCCAGCATCACGGTCAGCTTCGACAGCTCCCGTCTGGAAACCAAGACCATGAACCTGCCCGCCAGCTGTGTGCAGGTCATCAACCTGCCCTCCACCTACACCCTGACCGTGGAGACGGAGCGGCTGATGAACGTCACCCTCTGCGGCCCGGCCGGTTCGCTGGAAGCACTGAATCCGGAACAGGTGGTCATTGAGATCGACGCCGACGACTTCTATGTCGCCATCGGCCGGCAGAACATCGCCTGCCGCCTCTATGTGCCGGCCAACGACAAAATTTTTGCGCTGGGCAGCTATGTGGTGCAGTGCAAGATAGAAAGTAACTGAGTATATGATCCTGATCCATGATATTCGCCTGCCCCTCTCTGCCGGGGAGCCGCAGGCCTACGAAAAAGCCCTCCGCCTCGCCCGCATCCCCCGGGGAAAGGTGAGCCATCTGGGCATCGCCCGGCTCTCGGTGGACGCCCGCCACGGCCAGCCCAAGCTGGTGTACACCGTGGCCGTGACCCTGAAAGAGGAGGGGGAAGAGGCCGCCTGTGCGGGTGCTTCCCGCAGCGTCACCGTCCGGGGCAAGACCGATCTCTCGGTGCGGAACGGCACTCTGCCGCTGACGCACCGGCCTGTGGTCTGCGGCCTCGGCCCGGCGGGCCTCTTTGCGGCGCTGCTGCTGGCCCGTCAGGGCTACCGGCCCATCGTGCTGGAACGCGGCCCGGCGCTGGACGAGCGTGTCAAGGCCGTGGAGCATTTCTCCGCCACCGGTGAGCTGGACGAGAACGCCAACATCCAGTTCGGCGAGGGCGGCGCCGGAACCTTCTCGGACGGCAAGCTCACCACCCGCATCGGCGACGAGCTCTGCGGCTTCGTGACCGAAGTGTTCCTCGAGCACGGCGCGCCGAAGGAGATCGCCTGGCAGCAGAAGCCCCATGTCGGCACCGACCTGCTGCGGGGCGTCATCACTTCGATCCGAAAAGAGATCGAGTCGCTGGGCGGCGAGGTCCACTTCAACACAGCCCTCACCGGCTTCGAGCGGCGGGACGGCCGGCTCGTCGGCATCCAGACCACGGACGGTGCGTTCCCCTGTGAGGCGCTGGTGTTCGCGGTGGGCCACTCGGCCCGCGACACCTTCGGGATGCTGATGGACAGCGGCCTCGTGCTGGAGTGCAAGCCCTTCAGCGTCGGCTTCCGGGCAGAGCATCTCCAATCGGAGATCGAAAAGAGCCTCTACCACGAGGCGGCGGGCCATCCGGCCCTGCCGCGCGGCGAATATCAGCTTTCGCAGCACGTTGAAAAACGGTGCGTTTATACGTTCTGTATGTGTCCGGGCGGCCAGGTGGTGGCTTCGGCCAGCGAAAAGGGACGCGTCGTGACCAACGGCATGAGCTACCACGCCCGCAGCGGCAGGAATGCCAACGCGGCCGTGGTGGTCAGCGTGGGCGGTGAAGACTTCGGCAACGACCCCCGGAAGGCCATCGCCTTCCAGCGGGAGCTGGAAGCCCGGGCCTATGCGGCAGGCCGTCCCGGCGGAGAGTATGCCGCCCCGGCGGAGAACATCCAGAGCTTTTTGGAGGGCAGGGGCCGGCTGAACATTGGCCGCGTCCAGCCCACCTATGACCGGGGCGTCGTCGCTGCGGACCTCGGCGCGCTGCTGCCGACCGAGCTGGCCGACACCCTGCGGGCCGGTCTGCGGGCTTACGAGCGGAAAATTGCGGGTTACACCGCCCCCGAGGCCATTCTGACCGGCCTCGAGACCCGTACCAGCAGCCCGGTGCGGCTGAAACGGGAAGAAAATTTTGAATGCGCCCAGCTGGCAGGATTGTATCCCTGCGGCGAGGGTGCCGGATATGCGGGCGGCATCATGAGTGCCGCCGTCGATGGCCTGCGGGTGGCCCGCGCCATCATCAGCCGGTACAGCCCGGCAGAAGGGTGAGAAGTTGAATGACTGATCGTGAAGACGATTTTGACCGCACGGCGAAGGACAGCGAAGGCCGTAAGGTGCAGCAGGAGCTGGAACGCCAGCTCCGCGAGCTGGGCAACACCATGTCCGACTCCTTCCGCCACGGCTTTGAGGGCCGGGGCGAGGAGATCGGCGACCGTGTGTGGGATGTGGGCCGCGCCGCGGTGAACGCCGCCGGTTATGGCATCTCGGAGGCAGGCCGGGCCTTTCAGGCCGGAAAACAGGAGTACCAGAAGCGGGCCGGGGAGGCCGGAAGCAGCGCCGGCGCCAGCGGGATGACCGACTGGGCGCGCAATTTCTTTGCGAAGAAGCCGGAACCGACGGCCATCGAGAATATCCGCACCAGCGCCAAAAAGCGCCACGGCGCAGGCGTCGCCATGCTGGCGACCGGCATCACCTTCGCCGTCCTCTTCGGCATCACGGCCATCGCCTGCTTCGGCACGGCGGGGGCGTTCACGTCCGGCGGCGTGATGGTGGCGGCTGATATGACGGTCCTCAGTGCCATCGGCGATTTTGCACTGGGTGCTATCGCGGTGACGGGGTGGTGCTCTGCCGCTGTGACCGCTGTGTTCGGCTGGTTGACCGCGGCGGGCGCGTCCCGTATGAAGGCCGCCAAGACCCTGGAGCTCTACGCCGATACCGCCGAGGGCTTCGACTGGCACAAGGGCCTGTCCCTCTCCATGCTGGCCGACCTGACGCATAAAAAGAAGACCAAAGCGCTCAAGATGCTGCGGAAATTCATCCACAAGGGCTGGCTCAGTGCCTGGCTGGACGAGAAAAACGACAAGCTCTACCTGACGGCAGAGGACTACCGCGCTGCACAGGAAGATCAGCCCCAGCCCGAACCGGAAAAAGCGCCGGAACAGGCCGGAGAAGTCCCCCTGAACCTCGAGACGACCCGCCGCTTTGCGCAGGTGCTCGAGAAGGAGCAGGAGCTCATGGAGGATGAGCGGGCTGTGGAGGAGCTGCAGCATATGCAGAAGACCACCGAGTCCATCTGTGCCTGGCTGGAAGCCCACCCCGAGAGCCTGCCCAAGGCCCGCCGCTTTGCGGAATACTATATCCCCACCACCCTCAAGCTCCTGCACACCTACAACGACGTGCAGAGCCAGCAGGGCGAGAACGCGGAGGCCATCCGCCGGGATATTGCGGGCATCCTGCACACCCTGAATCAGGCTTATGATAACCTCTACGATAAGCTTTTGTCGGACGTGGCGCTGGACATTTCCAGCGAGATCGCTGCGCTGCAGGGGATGCTGGCGAACGATGGTCTGGCCGGGGAGGGATTGCGATGACCTACCGGGCCTGGAACACCAAGACCGTTGACCGCGCCGCCCTGAAAGAGCTGACAGCGGCCATCGCCCAGCAGAACACCGAAGAGCTGGAATACCAGAACATGGACGAGGAGTGGAGCGAGGAAAAGTACCGCTCTGTCCTCGCGGCCCAGCAGAAAGAAGCCGGCCTGCTGGCCGGCATCCTCGCTGCCCGGGGCATCACCGACCCCGCCGAGGCGCTGACCCTTCTGGCGGGCGAAGAAGAGCTGAGCGACCCCATGCTCCTGACCGACATGGACAAAGCCTGTGAGCGCATCCTGCGGGCCATCGACGAGGGGGAGACCATCGTCGTCTTCGGCGACTACGACGTGGACGGTGTGACCGCCACGGCCCTGCTCTATCAGCACCTGAAAGGGATGGGCGCCGCCGTCAAGTGTATGCTGCCCAGCCGGGAGGGCGACGGCTACGGCCTCTCGAAGAACGCCATCCAGTCGATCTACGATAAGGGCTGCCGCCTCATCGTCACGGTGGACAACGGCATCTCTGCCGTAGAGGAAGCCGCATTCGCGGCCAGCCTCGGCATCGACCTCATCATCACAGACCACCATCTGCCCCACGACACCCTGCCCCAGGCAGCGGCCATCGTGGACCCCCGCCGTGCCGACGACCACAGCCCCTTCAAGGGCCTGTGCGGCGCGGGCGTGGCCTTCAAGCTCTGCGCCGCGCTGGATGGCTGCCCGCCGGAAGAGATGCTGGAATACTGCGGCGACCTCGCCGCTGTTGGCACCGTGGCCGACGTCATGCCCCTGACAGGGGAGAACCGCACCATCGTCAAAGCAGGTCTGCGCCAGCTGCAAAATACGGACAGACCCGGCTTCTGCGCCCTTTTGGAAGAAGTGGGCCTTGCAGGCAAGCCGGTGACGGCAGAGAACATCAGCTACGCCATCGCGCCCCGCATCAATGCGGCGGGCCGGATGGACAGCGCTGTCACCGCTTTGCAGCTGGTGCTCTGTGAGGACGAAGACCGGGCGGTCGAACTGGCTCATAAGCTGAGCGACATCAACATCCAGCGGCAGGAGACGGAGATGGAGATCGTCAAAGCCGCGCAGGAGCTGCTGGATGCTGAGCCGGAACGCCTCGAAGACCGGGTCATCCTGCTCTGGGGCAGAGACTGGCACCCCGGCGTCATCGGCATCGTGGCCTCCCGCCTTGTGGAAAAGACCGGACGCCCGGTCATCGTGGTGTCGGTGGATGAGCACGGCGAGGGCAAGGGCAGCGGCCGCAGTGTGCAGGGCTTCAACCTGCACGAGTGCATCGCCTCCTGTGCCGACATCCTGCTCCGCTTCGGCGGCCACGCCATGGCAGCGGGCCTCTCGGTGCGGGAAGAGGATCTGCAGACGCTCCGCCAGCGGCTCAACGACTGGGCGGCCCGGGAGTGTCCCGTGCTGCGCACCCCGCCGCTGGAGTGTGATCTGTCCGTCCACCTCGACCGCCTGACGGTGGAGAGCGTCCGCCGCCTCGACCAGCTGGCACCCTACGGTGCCGACAACCCCAGCCCGGTCTTCGTGCTGGAAATGGCTGTCGTGGAGGGCGTCTACGCCGTCTCGGAGGGCAAGCACTGCCGCCTGCGTCTGCGGCAGGGCAATTCCAGCATCTACGCCGTCTGGTTCGGGATGCACCCGGAACAGGTGCCTTACTCGACGGGCGACGTCGTGGACGCAGCCATCAGCCTTTCGGTCTACGATTCGCCCCGGGGCGCACAGCTGTCGGGCCGCATCATCGAGCTGCACCCGGCGGGCCTCGGCAACACAGCTGCGGAGCAGGCCGCGCTGGTGCAGGCGCTGCGCCGGGGTACGCCCCTGACGCCGGAGCAGAAGGAGAGCATCGCCCCGGAGCGCAGCCATATCATCACCGTTTATCGGGAGCTGCAGGCGCGGCGCTGGCACGCCGAAGACCTGCAGCCCCTGTTTGCAAAACTCGGCGAGGAGAACACCGGCCGGACGCTGGTGGCCGTCGCCGCGCTGGAACAGGTCGGCCTCATCACAGCGGCTGACCGGGGCGGGGCAAAGTTCTGGGAACTCGTGCCTGCCACCGGGAAGAAGAACCTTGCCGATGCGCCCATCCTGAAATGTCTGGAGGAACGATAAAGATGCCTGAGGGAAAGAAACCTGTCGCCCCCTCGCCCGCAGCACCGGCTGCGGCGAAAGAGGACAGCTACTCTGCAAAGACCCATCTCCACCAGCCCGTACCGGTGACGGAGATGGCTACCGTGGCCGCAACGGCCCTGCCGGCCAACGCCCCTGAGGGGACCCTTCCCTCGGAGGTGCGGCCCGAGATCGTGACCTGGGAGAAGCTGGTGGAGGCCATCAAGGCCAGCGGCAAGGCCTACAACATGGCCATGATCGAAAAAGCCTACAATATGGCCAACGACGCCCACAAGGGGGTCTGCCGCCGCAGCGGTGAGCCCTATATCTGCCACCCGCTGGCCGTGGCCCGCCTCGTGCTGGACCTCGGCATGGACAGCGAGAGCATCGCTGCCGCCCTGCTCCACGACGTGGTGGAGGACACCCCCACCACGCTGACCGACCTGACCGCCACTTTCGGCGAAGAGGTGGCCGCGCTGGTGGACGGCGTCACCAAGCTGACCAAGATCCAATTTTCCAATATCGAAGAGCTGCAGGCCGAGAACCTGCGCAAGATGCTGCTGGCCATGAGCCGTGACGTCCGCGTCATGATCATCAAGCTCTGTGACCGCCTGCACAATATGCGCACCGGCGACGCATGGCCGGAGCAGAAGCGCCGCGACAAGGCCCGGGAGACCATGGAGGTCTACGCCCCCATCGCCAACCGTCTGGGCATCCTGAACGTCAAGGAGGAGCTGGAAGACCGCAGCCTCCACTACCTCGACCCCGTGGGCTACGAGGAGATCAACAAGATGCTCAGCGAGCGCGCGGGCGACGAGTTTCTGGCCAGCGTGTCGGGCGTCATCAAGAGCCGCCTCGAGGAGAGCGGCATCGAGGGCGCGACCATCAAGCGGAGAGTCAAGAGCATCTACGGCATCTACCGCAAGACCATCATGCAGAACAAGTCCTTCGATGAAATTTACGACATCTACGCGGTGCGCATCATCCTGGATACCCTGGCTGAGTGCTACAGCACCCTGGGCCTCATCCACGATATGTACCACCCGCTGCCCAACCGCTTCAAGGACTATATCTCCACCCCCAAGCCCAACGGCTACCAGAGCCTCCACACCACCGTCATCGGCCACGAGGGCATCCCCTTCGAGGTGCAGATACGCACCCGCACCATGGACGAGCAGGCCGAGTACGGCGTTGCCGCCCACTGGAAGTATAAGGAGGGCCTCGAGGGCCACGATAAGCTGGATGAGCGGCTGGCATGGGTCAGCCAGCTGCTGGAAAATCAACGTGTCAGCGAGGATTCCGGCAACCTGCTCCACGATTTGAAGAGCGACCTGCTGCCGGAGGAGGTCTTTGCCTTCACCCCGAAGGGCGACGTCATCAACCTGCCTGCGGGTGCAAACTGCATCGACTTTGCCTACGCCATCCACTCTGCCGTCGGCAACCGGATGGTGGGCTGTAAGGTCAACAACCGCATCGTCCCCATCGACCATGTCGTGGCGACGGGCGAGATCATTGAAGTCATCCTCGGCCCGGCGGACAAAGGCCCCAGCCGCGACTGGCTCAAGATCGTGCGCACCAGCGAGGCCAAGAGCAAGATACGCAACTGGTTCAAGAAGATGCGCCGCGAAGAGAATATCCAGCAGGGCCGCGACACGCTGGCCAAAGAGCTGCGCCGGGAGATGATCTTCATCCCCGACGACCAGCTGGATGAGTTCGTGGGCAGCTGCAGCCGCCGTCTGCGCCAGAACAACGCGGAGGAAATTTACGCCGCCATCGGCTACGGCGGCATGACCATTGCCAACTGCCTGCCCAAGCTCAAGGAAGAGTGGCAGAAGCTCAAGGCTGCCGAGGCCGAGGAGAATAAGTCGGTGGAGGATCTGCCCAAGGTAGACCTGAGCCGCGTGCACGCCACCGACGGCGTGGTGGTGGAGGGCTTCGATAACACCCCCATCAAGTTTGCAAAGTGCTGCTCGCCCCTGCCCGGCGACCCCATCGTGGGCTTCATCACCCGGGGCTTCGGCGTCTCCATCCACAAGCAGAGCTGCGCCAACGCGGTGTCCAGCATGAAAGACCCCTCCAACGCCCCCCGCTGGGTCAAGGCGTACTGGGCCGACAGCGTCAAGGACAGCTACAAGGCCGGTCTGGAGATCATCGCCCTCAACCGCAACGAGCTGCTGTCCGATGTGCTGGCCGCGCTGGCTGACATCCGCGTCCCCATCTACGCCATGAACGCCCGTCAGGTGGAGAACAACTGTGCCGTCATCAGCCTGACCATCGGCATCAACAATACAGAGCACCTCAACCGGGTCGTGGCCCGTCTGTCCAAAGTCAAGGATGTGCTCAAGGTAACAAGGAGCTAATATGCGTGCAGTCATTCAGGCCGTATCCTCGGCCAGCGTCCGGGTCAACGGCGGCGAGCCGCGCCCCATCGGTCCCGGCCTCGTCATCCTGCTGGGCGTCAAGGACACCGATACCTTCGACATCGTGCCGAAGCTGGCTGAAAAATGCGCGGGCCTGCGCATTTTCAAGGACGAAAACGACAAGCTGAACCTCAGCGCAAAGGATCTCGGGTACTCTGCACTGGTGGTGAGTCAGTTCACCCTCTACGGCGACACGAAGAAGGGCTTCCGCCCCAGCTTCATCAAGGCGGCAAGACCGCCGCTGGCTGTGGACGCCTACGAGCTGTTCCTCGCCGAGATGAACAGGCAGGGCCTCAAGGATGTCCAGCACGGCGAGTTCGGCGCGGATATGCAGGTGTCGCTGGTCAACGAAGGCCCCTGCACCATCGTCATCGACACCGACGAGTGGCATAAAGGAGAAAAATAAACCATGAAGGCATTTCATCTGGTCGGCCCTGCGCCGTTTTACACCAACAGCTTCCTGCTCATCTCGGACGCAGGCAACGCGGTGGTCATTGACCCCGCCGCCGAGGTGCAGGAGTACGATAAGATCTTAAAGGAGCACGGCGGCAGGCTGAGCCTCATCCTCTGCACCCACGGCCACTACGACCATGTGGGCAGTGCGGGGGTCCTGAGCCGCGAGTGGGGCGCAAAGCTCTACTGTGAGCCCGCCGACTGTCGGGGGACCCAGCTGCTGCCCCTCAAGGGATCGGACAGCGGCTACGAAGAGGGCGAGGTCATCCCCCTCGACGAGCTGCGCTTCACCGTCTGGCACACCCCCGGCCACACCGAGGGCAGCGTGGTGCTGCTGTGCGGGAGCTATCTCTTCGTGGGCGACACGGTCTTTCAGGGCAGCATCGGCCGCACCGACCTCGAGGGCGGCGACAGCCGGAAGATGGACGAGAGCCTGCGCAAGTTCGCGGCCCTGCCCGTCCCGGCCGAGGCGCAGGTGCTGCCCGGCCACGGCGATTTCTCCACCTTCGGGCAGGAGGCCGCCACCAACTTCTATATCAAAAATGCGCTGAGAAACGCATAAAAAGGCGGGATTTCACATGAATATCTATATCACGGGCCTCGGCTCGGGCTACGAGGTGGAGCACCTCGTCCGCCTGTTCTACCCAATGGCCCCGCTCACCCTCAACCCGCCCGAGGACGGCGCAGACTGCGTCTGGGCCGAGAAGCGGCCTGACAAGCTCTGGGCCATGGTGCGGCAGGGCGGCAAGAGCCGGACCGCCGAAGCACCTCTGCCCATTCCCGTGGAAGAGGGCGGCGAGACGCCGGAATTTGCGCTGGCCAGCCTGACCTATGACCTGCTGCGCAGCTGGACGGGCCTCCGCCCGCCCTGGGGCAAGATGACCGGCGTCCGCCCGGTGCGCCTCGTCCACGACAAGCGGGCCGCGGGCTGGACGGAAGAGGAGATCGACGATTTCTTCCTCAAGCGCTTCGACTGCTCGCCCGAAAAATACGGCATGGCCAAGGCCATCGCGGACTTGCAGGAGCCTATCCTGAAAGCAGGCAGCGCGCCCAGGACCTACAGCCTCTACATCGGCATCCCGTTCTGCCCCTCCCGGTGCAGCTATTGCAGCTTCGTCAGCTGCAACCTCGACCGTGACCGCAAGCTGGTGCAGCCCTATGTGGACTGCCTGTGCAAAGAGGTCGAGGCCATCCGGGACGAGGCCGACAAGGCCGGGCTGAAGCTCTGCAGCATCTACATCGGCGGCGGCACCCCCACCAGCCTCTCGGCAGCGCAGCTGCGCCAGCTCATGGGGACGGTGCGGGACTGCTTCGACCTTTCCTCCATCGTGGAATACACGGTGGAAGCCGGACGCCCCGACTGCACCGACGCCGAAAAGCTGGCCGTCATCAAGGAATACGGCGCGACCCGCATCTCCATCAATCCGCAGACCTTCTCGGATGAAGTATTGGCGAACATTGGCCGCAGGCACTCGGCTCAGGACATCCTCGACTGCTATGCCGAGGCCCGGGCCGCAGGCCACGACGACATCAACATGGACCTCATCGCCGGCCTGCCCGGCGACACGGTGGAAGGGTTCGAGAAGAGCCTGCGTCAGGCCATCGCCCTCGACCCTGAGAACATCACCGTCCACACCCTGACCCTCAAGCGGGCCTCCCGCATCGTCATCGAGGACCAGAAGGAGAACGACTACGCCGATGTGGCCGCCATGCTGGAAAGGTGCCATCTGCTGGCCGAGGCGGGCTATCGGCCATACTACCTCTATCGTCAGAAAAATACCCTCCAAAACCTGGAAAACGTGGGCTGGTGCAAGCCGGGCCACGAGGGGTATTATAATATCTATATCATGGAAGAAGTCCAGACCATCCTCTCGGCCGGCGCAGGCGGCAGCACCAAGCTGGTGGCCGACGGCGGCAAGCGGATGCAGCGCATCTTCAATTTCAAGTATCCGACAGAATACATCCAGCGTTTCGACGAAGTGCTGGAGCGGAAAAAAGGAGTGGCTGTTTTTTATGATCACGATTTGGGTACCGAAACGTCTGGTTGAGATAGACCTGTACAACGTCGCCGCCCAGAGCCCGGCGGCGCTGGCGGAGATGAGCGAGAAGAGCTACCGCCAGCGGGTGGCCTATGCTGCCCAGAAGATCAGGGACTCCCGCGCCAAGATCGTCATGCTCACCGGCCCGTCGGCCAGCGGCAAGACGACTTCGGCTCATAAGGTGGCCGAGGCTCTGGAAGCCTCCGGCACCCCGGCCCATGTCATCAGTCTGGATAACTTCTTCAAGGGCGCTCAGTATTACCCCCGCCTGCCCGACGGTACGCTGGACTACGAGAACCCCGACACGCTGGATATGTCCCTCATCCGCCAGTGCCTCAGCGATCTGAGCACCACCGGCAAGACCGTGCTGCCCATCTACGACTTCACCGCCGAGTCCCGCTCCTCCGAGACGGAGACGCTGGACCTCAAGGGCGGCGTCTGCATCGTGGAGGGCATCCACGCCCTGAACCCTGAGCTGACGGGCCTCGTGAAGGGCGACGACGTCTACCGCATCTACGCCGGCCTGCGGGAGGAATACTGCATCGATGGCCGCCGTGTCATCAACACCCAGGACATCCGCCTCTGCCGCCGCACCCTGCGGGATGCCGCAGCCCGGGGCCGCAGCCCCGCCAAGACCCTCGCCATGTGGGACAGAGTCCTCGACGGCGAGACCCGGTATATCAAGGGCTTCAAGACTACAGCAGACTTTTTGCTGGACACTTCCTTCACCTACGAGCTGGGCCTCATCGCAAAGCTCCTGCGCCCGGTGAGCCAGCGCTTCACGCTGGAAGGCCACAACGCGGAGCTCTGGGACGAGACGGCCCGCCGCTTCGAGCATGTGGCCCCGGTGGAGCTGGAGCTTCTGCCCGCCGACAGCATGCTGCGCGAGTTCTACGCAGGTGAGGTTTGAGAAGCCGTTTTCCTAAGCATTGCACACCGCCCGAAACGGTCTTTTTGCCCGCATACTGCGTTGCTTTCCCTTGCAATCCGTCAGGATTGCTGCGGAAAATCGCCTTGTCTGCGGGCAAAAATCCTCGCCGTTCGGCGCACCCTGCTTACGAAAACAGCTTCTAAACGACATCAGAACGCGGAAAGTGTGCAAATTGCGAAAAAAATGTTTCCAAATCCGCACGATTCTGTAAAACTTGGGTGGGATTCGTTGCATTCCCCCCGGGAGTGCGCTATAATAAAAATAATCTCCGGCGGCACAGGGACAGCCTGAGCAGAAAACGCAGAGGAGTGCTGCCCACCCCGGGCATAGACAAGTGAGGTGTCTTTTATGGACTTCAATAAGATCAAGGAAATGGGCCTCGAGTATGCCGAGAAAGGCAGGAATGCCGCGCTGGATCTGGCCGAAAAGGGCCGCACCCAGGCAAAGATCGTGAACGCGCAGAGCAAGCTGTACAAGGCGCAGCGCCAGCTGGGCGCTCTGGTGTATAGTCTGGCCAAGGGCAACGAGGAGAACCAGCCCCTTGTGGACAAATACATCGAGATGATCGCCAACATCGAGCAGGAGCTCTCCGACCTGAAAGCCTCTCTCGAGCCGGATACCGTCATTGAGACGACGTTCGAGGATACGGAAGAGGCCGCTGATGGGACGGCTGACGCTGCCGCAGAGCCCGCCGAGGAAAAGCCCGAGGACGACAAGGCCAAGACCTGCCCCCAGTGCGGCGCACCCGTCTCGGACGACGCGCTGTTCTGCAACAAGTGCGGCGCACAGCTGTAAGCGAAAAAGTCCACGCAGGGCGGTGTCCTCCGGGGGATGCCGCCTTTTGTTGTGAATGAAATGAAAATTTTGCCGCAAAAAGCCGGAAAATGCGCTTGTACCCTTGCATTTCGGCAGATTCTGAGGTACAATTTGAATCTGTTCGCAGATGTTTTCGGAATGCGGAAAGGAGACGCCCCATGCAGGACTGGACGCCGAGGGAACACTATACGGCGGAAGACCTCGTGGAGATCATCCGCATCCTGAGAGACAGGGAGAACGGCTGTCCGTGGGATAAAGTCCAGACCCACGCTTCCATCCGGAAAAACTTTCTGGAAGAAACGTGCGAGGCGCTGGAAGCCATCGACGCCGACGACCCTGTCCTGATGCAGGAAGAGCTGGGCGACGTCCTGATGCAGGTGGTGTTCCACACCGTCATCGAGGAGGAGCGGGGCCGTTTCGACATGGAAAAGGTCTGCCGCGAGGTGTGCGAGAAGCTGGTCTTCCGCCACCCGAACATCTTTGCTTCCTCGGCGGCGGAAAATGCTGGTATAAACAGCTGGGATGCGCTCAAAAATAAGGAAAAGGGCCGCACGACTCTGGCTGATGAGCTGGACACCGTCCCGACCACCCTGCCCGCCCTGATGCGCGCCCAGAAGCTCCAGAAGCGGGCCGCGCGGTTCGGCTGCGGGCCGGAGGATGCCGCCGGTGCGGCCAGGGCTCTGGACAGCGCCAGGGCCGCGTGGGACGCAGAGCAGACGGCAGAGAACGCCGGTGAGCTGCTGCTGGCCGCCGCCGATGCCATGCGTCTGGCCGGTGTGGACGCCGAAGAGGCCCTGACCTTCGCGGCCAGGCGCTTTACCCAGAGGCTGGAAGCGGACGAAACGTAAACGGGTACCAGACGGTCAGACCGTCTGCTCGAATAGAAAATGTTGAGAATATTGTGGAGGTTTTTATTATGACCAAGACCGATCTGATCGCACAGGTTGCGGCAAACACTGAGATGAGCAAGAAGAGCGCCGAGATGGCTGTCAACGCTGCATTCGAGGCACTGGGCAAGGCCATGGCCGAGGGTGAGAAGATCTCCATCTCCGGCTTCGGCACCTTCGAGGTGCGTGAGCGCGCTGAGCGTCAGGGCATCAACCCCCGCACCCGCGAGCCCATCACCATCGCTGCTTCCAAGAGCATCGTGTTCAAGCCGGGCAAGGCTCTGAAGGACACCCTGTAAGAGAAAACCCATCGCCGCCGGAACCTTTAGGCCCGGCGGCTTTTTTAATAGAGGAACAACCTCTCAGTCTCGCTATCGCTCGACAAGGCCGAGTTGCGGCTCCCAGCATCCGTAGCGCTTCGCTTGCGTCTCGCTGGCCGCTGCCCCAACAGCGACTCCCTGTTTCCGCCACTGGCGGCGGTCGTCGCTGTTGCCCCTACCGAGGGGAGCCTCTGGCGAAGAGGAAAAGTTTATGGGTGAAGACGAAACTTTACGGACTGCCAAGGCCTCTCCTCGATAGGAGAGGTGGCACGCCGTAGGCGTGACGGAGAGGTTGATACAAGGAGTTTAGAAATGCGTTTAGACAAATATCTGAAAGTTTCGCGGCTCATCAAGCGCCGCACGGTGGCAAACGAGGTGGCCGACGCGGGCCGCATCCTCATCAACGGCAAGACCGCCAAGGCCAGCCAGGCCGTCAAGGCCGGCGACATCATCGAGGTCACCTTCGGCAACCGGCCCATCAAGGTGAAGGTCCTCTCCGACGTGGAGCCCCGCACCAAGGACGTGGCCCGCGAGATGTACGAGATCATCGAGCAG
>OGFL01001531.1_pt1 | contig 15582 bp, 14 predicted proteins | sample 1570911 | NCBI WGS metagenome assembly OGFL01 (sample SAMEA2582050, study PRJEB24529) | metagenome | biome: Human gut stool | place: China | collected 2011 | reverse complement strand
TTCCGTGGATTGACAGCAGGAGACTGGCTGAAAAATAAATTACATGATGAATATGGAATGCAAACAAATAGCTTTTTGTTTTCCTATGATAATGAATTATATCAGGCTGGAAAGAAAAGAGATGCAGTGCCTCGTATTTTCTTTTATGCACGTCCTGTGACAGCGAGAAGAGATTTTGAGTTAGGTTTGCTAGCGTTGAATGAGATAACAAAAAGAAATTCAGATGTAGAGGTTGTTTTCGCCGGATGGGATGTTAGCAATTATCGAATTCCTTTCAAACATCAAAACCTTGGAAGTGTTGCATTGGATAAACTTGCTGATTTATATGCACAATGTGATATGTGCCTGGTAATTTCAGGTACGAATCTTTCACTTCTTCCACTTGAAGTTATGGCATCTAATTCTGTCCCTGTTTGTACAACAGGTGCAAATAGTGAATGGCTTGTGAACGATGAAAATGCAGTTATGGTAGATACGGACCCAAATGCAATTGCAGATAAGGTTTGCTATTACTTTGAGCATCTTGATGAGTTAGCTGTTATTAGAGAGAAGGGACTCAAATTTGCGCGTGCAACTTCATGGGAAGCAGAAGGTGAAAAAGTTAGAAGAGCCATTGAAGAGGGAATAAATGAAGATGAGAAAAATATTAGTATTAGGCGGTAATGGATTTCTGGGAAGAAATTTATGTAATCATCTCGTAGCAATGGGAGAAGACGTATATAGTTTTGATATGTCGCTGCCTGAGATAGGAAATCCGGAGATTCATTATATTGAAGGAGATTTTTTTGACGATTATACGTTAAAGAAAATAATCGAGGGCATGGATGTAATATTTCATGCAATTTGTACATTGAATCCAGGGAATTCTAATGAAAAATGTATATTGGGATATGAAAGAGATTTTGTACAAACGGCGAAACTCTGTTCGTTTATTAAGGACACAGAGTGTAGAATGATATTTTTTTCATCTGGTGGTACGGTATATGGAAATCAAGTAGAACAACCAATTAAGGAGACGGCAGTTCCGGTTCCGATTAATCATTATGGAAATTTAAAATTGTGCATAGAAAACACAATAAGAACTTTTAATTTTCAGATGAAAAAAAATATGTTGGTTGCTCGAATTTCAAATCCATATGGTCCAGGACAGGATTATCATAAAGGGGTAGGATTTATTGATGCAGCGATAAAAAGGTCATTACATCATGAAACAATTGAAATATGGGGGGATGGAAATATTATCAGAGACTATATTTTTATTGATGATGTATGTAAAATGTTATATTCACTTATAGATTATCACGGGGATATAGAGGTATTTAATCTGAGTTCCAATACTGGCACATCTCAAAATGATGTTATAAATATATTGAATAAGATAATACCACATGTTCAGGTAAAGTATCTTCCGGCAAGACCTGTGGATGCAAAGAAAATTGTATTGGATAATACAAGAATTCAATCTATATGCAATCTGCAGATGGTTTCACTTGAAGATGGAATTCGTCGGTATTATGATTATATACAGCAAAGGAAGCAATAGAGATGAATGCGAATATGAGTTGTTTGATATCAATATTTACTATTATATTTATATATGCACTGATTGCGGTGGCAATTTTAAAGTTTGATTTTAATGCAAATTACAGGACATGGAATAGAAAAGATAAATTTGTATCTATCGGAATGATTATTATATTCATGATAATTATGTTTTTGAAGGCTTGTCGTATGGAAGGACTGCTGACATCAGAAAAGGTAGTATCTTTACAATGGAATCAGCTTTTGTTACAGATTTTTAATGATGATATTCCAATGGTATTTAGTGCTATTTTTACTATAACGGTTATCCCATCCAGTAATTGCTGCAGCAGCGATGGATACTTTGGGTAAAAAGTATCGCACGTTATCATTGCCATTATATTTTTATATACTTTTATTTGGAATTAATAGTAAGTTCTATTCAGTATCATTATCAAACACAGTAACATGGGTCATTATTTTAATTTTGACGATGATGATTTTGGGAGGCATTAAGTGCTTGGAACAGGGATGCACGAAAAGCAGAATATGTTTATTAGCACTTATGGCAGTAACCGTCATTTTATTAGTTGTTTTAAACCATGGAGTGGATGTTTTTACAGTTATTTTCTATATTGTATTATGGATTGAAAATATATTGGCAGCATTTGTGATTAACAGAGCATATATTTTGAGAAAAATTTGGTGGATGCTAATTTGTTTATTAAGCTATATAGGATTGTTTTTATTACATTTGTATGTGGCGTAGATTTACTTGGAAAATGAGGAAAATTTATGGTCTATGTGCGTGGAGTTGTCGTGTGTTTATTTATATTGGGTATAATGCCATATTTATATGGCGCTTTATGGAACAAATGTTTTGAAACACACAAAAAGACGTATCAGTTATTTTATATTGGCTATATACAGATATTTGCGATTTTTGGAATTTGTGCTATTCCGGCAACAGTAATAAAAGTGCCGTTTCATTTAATGGCAGATATTTTATTGGTGATTTATTTGATAATTAGCCTGGCTGCTATTATTGTTTTGAGAAAAGATATATTGAAAAAAATGAGGGACAGATCAATAGGCATTACAGATAGTAATCGAAAGTTTGTGATTTTGGTGGTTCTGCTTGTAATGATAGTACTCTGTTTCACACAGCCTAAAATAGATGATAGTACGGTATCAATTGCAGGTACGGCATTACAGACAGATCGAATGTATCAATATAATGCATATACAAAAAAAGAAATTATCAATGTAAACTGGAAAGAACGCCTTGCACCAGTAGAAATGTTTTTTAGTTGTCTTACATTTTATTCAAAAGTTCCGGTTTCTGTTATTGTTTATGTGGTTTTTCCAATATTTATGATTCCAGTTTTGTTTTGTGGATATTATAGTTGGGCGCATTATTTTTTTGGAGAAAATAAAAAAATAATGTGGAAATTTATGTGTGTGTGTGCTGTTGTATTGTCCGTTCCATTGTTTTCGAAATATATGACAGGCTATGATGCATATCAGAATATATGGCAGGGAAAATGCTTATTGATGATATTTATTTTGCCGATGATGACGTTGGATATTTTAGAAATAACAGAAAATATTGAAAAAAAACAGAGGATTGGAAATATAATTATGCTTTTCTGTTATATGATTGGAGCAGAAGTTGTTTATTATCCAGGAATAGTCTTTGCAATATTGGTTATAATAGCAGGAATTGCCCTTTATTTTGTAAGGAGGTGCATGAAATGCAATCACCTTTTGAAATAATATTAGGAAAAATTTTTCTGTATGAAAATAATGAGTTTAGTATTATTATCTATATTGCAGTTTTATTGTTTTATTTCGTTATTGGTAAAAAAACAAATAGAAAAAATAAATTTTGTGTGTTGGCAGTAATTCTTTTTGCACTGGCAGTTCTTATGACGATTTTTGTATCAATGACCGGAAAATGGGAATACTTTATTGAGCAGCAAATGATTTTTTCTATATTACCTGCATTTATTTTGACTGCTTTTGGAATGACAGAAATTATTAAAATTTGCCAAAGATACATGTCTGGATGGATTCTTGGAGTAATGTTTGTTATAATAGGAATTGCGTATGTCAATTATTCATATTCAATGGATGCATTTTCAATTATCAAGAATATATACAAAGTAGACGAAAATGTGCCACAGATAGATGCAGTTATTAGAAATAATTTGGAGGGACAGGCAACCGTGCTTGCTCCAATAGAAATTGCAAATGATTTGTCAGGATTTGATAGTAGTCTGGCTTTATATTATGGCAGTGACACGCTTTCGGGCACTGTATATGAGCAGTATGAAGGAATGCAGAATCATCATGACTGGGCAGTTTATTTTGAGGAGAATCCATATGATACAGCGCAACGGGTTTATATTGGACAGCAGGAAGGTATCAATGTGGTGATTGTAAATTTAAAATATCAGGATGATAGTGCAGCACAGGAATATGGTTACTTTTGTGCGGGAGTAACACAGGACTATATCATATATATTACTTCTGAAGAATAAAGAGGTTATAGGTAAAATGAAAAAATATGAAAAAAAAGAAAAGACATCTCAAAAGAAAGGCATTCTCAGGTTTTTCAATGATGACTGGGTACTATGGTCAAGAAGATTCTGTTTGGGATGCTATGATGCTGTAGCGGTAGTAGTTTCAAGTTTTCTGGCTATTATGTTACGTTTTGATTTAAGTTTTGAAAAAGTACCATTTTACTATCAGGATGTATTATATGACACATTACTTTTCAGTGTTGTTATGACAATCGTTGTGTTTGCAGTATTTCGATTGTATACAAGTATGTGGAGTTATGCAGGAACAATGGAATTGACATATATGATTCCTGCGTGTGTGATCGATACTGTTATTAATGCGATATATATTTTGTTGAAACACAGAGATATTGAATATCCATTGCCACGTAGTTTTTATATTTTATATGGTTTGTCCTTGTTTATTCTTGTATTTATCAGTCGGTATTTTTATCGCGCAGTAAGAGCATTGGCTAATCGCAGAGCAGATAGAAAGAGCAAGCATAATGTATTGATCGTAGGAGCTGGTGAGGCTGGAAATTCACTTATCCGGGAAATAACGAACAGTGCATTTATTAATAAAAAAGTTGTGGGCGTTATCGATGATGCAAAAGCCAAGCAAGGCAGTTATATCCATGGCGTAAAAGTTGTAGGAACACGAAATGATATCATCGAAAAAGTAAAAGAATTAAATGTACAGGAGATTATTATTGCAATTCCAACAGCGACAACGCAGGAGATTAAGGAAATCCTTGATATTTGTAAACAGACCGGGTGTGAATTAAAAAGATTGCCAGGTATGTATCAGTTGGTAAATGGAGAGGTGAGTGTCAGCAAGTTAAAAGATGTTGATGTAAATGATTTACTTGGAAGAAATCCTATTAAAGTAGATCTGAATTCCATTTTAGGCTATGTATCTAATAAAGTAGTTATGGTAACAGGTGGCGGTGGATCTATTGGTAGTGAGATTTGTCGCCAGATTGCATCTCATTCACCAAAGCAGTTAATCATTATTGATATTTATGAAAATACTACATATGATATTCAAAATGAATTAAAGCATGATTTTCCAGATCTGAATCTTGTAGTCCTGATAGCATCTGTACGTAATACTTTACGTATGGACAAGATTTTTGATAAATACAGACCGGATATTGTATATCACGCAGCCGCACATAAGCATGTTCCACTGATGGAAGACAGCCCGAATGAGGCAGTAAAGAACAATGTACTTGGAACATGGAAAATTGTGAAAGCCGCAGACAAATATGGTGTAAAGCGGTTTGTTATGATTTCGACAGATAAAGCAGTGAATCCAACTAACATAATGGGAGCAACCAAACGTATCTGTGAAATGATTATTCAGACATATAATAATCGATCCAAGACAGAATATGTTGCGGTACGTTTTGGTAATGTGCTGGGAAGTAATGGAAGTGTTATTCCCTTATTTAAAAAGCAGATAGCAGAAGGTGGACCAGTAACAGTTACCCACCCGGATATTATTCGGTATTTTATGACAATTCCAGAGGCAGTATCCTTGGTTTTACAGGCAGGGGCATATGCAAAAGGCGGAGAGATATTTATCCTTGATATGGGAGAACCGGTTAAAATTGTTGATCTCGCAAGAAACCTGATATTACTTTCCGGACATAAACCGGATGAAGATATTAAGATTGTATTTACTGGATTGAGGCCTGGTGAAAAACTTTATGAAGAAATGTTGATGAAGGAAGAAGGAATCCAGGATACAGAAAATAAACTGATTCATATTGGTAAGCCGATTGAAATGGATGAAGAAAGATTTCTTAGCCAGTTAGAAGCATTGAAAGAATATGTAGTACAGGAACCAAGCGATATTCGTGAATGGGTTCAAAAAATAGTTCCTACATATACATTTCATAAAGAGGAGTAAAAAGTAAAATGCAGCAGACCCAGTTTAGCCCAATACAGAAAATCTATTTACCGATAAAAAGATTTATTGATATTTTTTTAAGCCTGTTAGGGATTATTCTTTTATCACCGTTGTTTATAATACTTTGTATTGCAATAAAAGTAGACAGCAGGGGACCGATTCTTTTCAAGCAGAAGAGGGTGGGAATTGATAAAAAAACATTTATGATGTATAAGTTCCGAACCATGAGAATTGATACACCCAAGGATATGCCAACGCATTTATTGACAAACCCGGAGCAATATATTACAAAAGTTGGAAAGATTTTAAGAAAAACAAGTTTAGATGAATTGCCGCAGATATTTAATATCTTAAAAGGAGATATGAGTATTATTGGTCCGAGACCTGCATTATGGAATCAGGATGATCTTATTGCAGAACGGGACAAGTACAGGGCAAATGATGTAAGACCAGGTTTGTCTGGGTGGGCGCAGATTAATGGGCGTGATGAATTGGAAATTCCTGTAAAGGCAAGACTTGATGGGGAATATGTCAGAAGATTAGGATTTCTGTTTGATTTGAGATGTTTCTTTGGAACTGTGTTTTCAGTGCTCCGACAGGATGGAGTTGTGGAAGGCGGAACTGGTGAGATGAAAAAGAATCACCGGGTTTTGATATTGGTAAATCTGGATATCACAATTTATAAATTCAGAAAAGAATTAGTGGAGAGACTGATACAGGAAGGTTATGAGGTATATATTTCATCACCATATGGAGAATTTATAGATGTATTTACAGAGATGGGATGTAAATTTATTGACACGAAAGTAGAACGGCACGGAAAAAATCCGATGAAAGATTACCAGTTATATCGTCGTTATGTATCTATTATAAAAGAAGTAAATCCAGTTGTTGTTTTGTCGTATACAATAAAACCTAATATATATGGTGGAATGGCAACAGCAAAATGTAAGGTTCCTTTCATTCCGAATATTACCGGATTAGGTTCAGCAGTGCAGAAGAGTGGAATATTGTTATCACTGGTGACGGTAATGTATCGGACTGCATTCCGAAAAGTGCATTGTGTGTTTGTTCAAAACAAAGAAAATGAAAAATATTTTTCGAGTCATAACATAGCAGCAGGAAAATATCGTTTAATACCTGGGTCGGGTGTGAATTTAGACCATTATATAGTCCGACCATATAAGGAAGACGATGGAGTTCATTTTGCGTTTATTGGCAGAGTGATGAGAGAAAAAGGAATAGAAGAGTATCTTGAAGCTGCACATGCGTTGAAAAAAGAATATAGCAATATTTATTTTCATGTTTATGGATTCTGCGAAGAAGCATATGAAGACCGATTGAAAAAGCTTCAAGAGCAGGGTGTAATTCAATATCATGGTATGGTAAAGGATATGGCAGAGGTTTTTGAGACAATAAATTGCAGTGTCCTTCCATCCTATCACGAAGGTATGGCAAATAGTCTGTTAGAGGCAGCGGCATCAGGAAGACCTGTAATTGCAAGTAATATTACAGGGTGTAGGGAGACTTTTGATGAGGGCGTCAGTGGATTTGGATTTCAGGTTAAAGACAGCAGGGCGTTAATAGGAGCTTTGCGAAAATTCTTAAGTCTGACAACGGAAGAGAGACAGCAAATGGGATTGGCAGGCAGAAAAAAAGTAGAAACCGAATTTGATCGTAATATTGTAATTAATGCATATATAAACGAAATAGAGCACATAAGCAAAGGAGTTAAATAGATATGTCATTATACGAAGAAATACTCAAAAAGAACGAAAAAGTGAGTCTGGTTGGACTTGGTTATGTAGGTATGCCGATTGCGGTAGCATTTTCCAAACAGGTAGAGGTAATTGGATTTGATGTAAATGCACATAAAATCGAATTATATAAAAAAGGAATCGATCCAACAAATGAAGTTGGAGACGAAGCGATTGCAAAATGCACTGTTGAGTTCACTTCAGATGAAACAAAATTGCGTGAGGCAAAATTTCATATTGTCGCAGTACCGACTCCGGTTAACTCTGACCATACACCGGATCTTACACCAGTCGAGGGAGCAAGTCATGTTGTGGGACGAAATCTTACCAAAGGATCTATTGTAGTATATGAATCTACGGTTTATCCGGGTGTAACAGAAGATATTTGTGTGCCTATTTTGGAACAGGAATCCGGATTGAAGTGTGGAGTAGACTTTAAAATTGGATATTCTCCGGAAAGAATTAATCCGGGTGATAAAGTTCACCGTCTTGAAACGATTGTAAAGATTGTATCAGGTATGGATGAGGAGACTTTAGAGGAAGTTGCCAATGTATATAGTCTTGTAGCAAAGGCAGGCGTACATAGAGCAGAAAGTATTAAAGTGGCAGAGGCAGCGAAAGTAATCGAAAACAGTCAGAGAGACATCAATATTGCATTTATGAATGAACTTTCGATTATTTTTAATAAAATGGGAATTGATACTAAGTCAGTGTTAGAGGCAGCAGGAACAAAATGGAATTTCTTAAAATTTCAGCCGGGTCTTGTAGGAGGACACTGCATCGGAGTCGATCCATATTATTTGACTTACAAGGCAGAAGAAATCGGATATCATTCACAGATTATCCTGTCAGGACGAAGAATTAATGACGATATGGGTAAATATGTGGTAGAGTCACTTGTGAAAAAACTGATTATGGCTGATATTGCAATAAAAAATGCAAGAGTTGCTATCTTAGGATTTACATTTAAGGAAAATTGCCCGGATACGAGAAATACAAGAATAGTTGATATTGTAAATGAACTGAATGAATACGGAATCAAACCTGTGATTGTTGATCCGGTAGCAGATGCAGAGGAAGCTAAGAATCTTTATGGGCTGACACCATGGATGCAGTAAAAGATATGGATGCTGTCATTCTTGCAGTTTCGCATGATGCTTTTAAGACTCTTACGATGAAAGAGATTGACAAGTTCTATCCAGTTAACTCTGATAAAACTAAAGTTTTAATTGATATCAAGGGTATTTTGAATAGAAAAGAATATGAAAAGGCTGGTTACGTTTATTGGAGATTGTAAGATAATAGATCAATGAGATAAAAGAACGGCTGATGGAAAGGAAATAAAGATGGGATATTCAAATCTGAAATTTGACAAAGATACAGTATTTTTGGTGACAGGAGGAGCAGGGTTCATAGGTTCAAACTTATGTGAGGCAATTTTAAAACTGGGTTACAAAGTAAAATGTCTGGATAATCTGTCAACAGGAAAACAGGAGAATGTGGATTTATTTATTTCAAATCCTAACTATACTTTTATTAAGGGGGACATTACGAATCTTGACACATGTATGGAAGCGTGTAAGGGTGTAGATTATGTGTTAAATCAGGCTGCATGGGGAAGTGTTCCGAGAAGTATAGAAATGCCGTTATATTACGAAGAAGTAAATATCAGGGGAACTTTAAATATGATGGAAGCTGCCCGCCAGAATGGCGTTAAGAAGTTTGTTTATGCGTCAAGTTCCTCTGTGTATGGTGATCATCCGGTACTGCCGAAAGTAGAGGGGCAGGAGGGAAATCTTTTATCTCCATATGCGCTTACAAAGAGAGTGGATGAGGAATACGGAAAACTGTATTATAAGCTTTATGGACTGGATACTTATGGAATGAGATATTTTAATGTATTTGGTAAGAGACAGGATCCAAATGGAGCATATGCTGCAGTTATTCCTAAATTTTTAAAACAGCTTATGGCAGATGAAGCACCAACGATTAATGGTGATGGAAAACAGTCACGGGATTTTACATATGTCGAGAATGTCGTAGAAGCTAATTTGAAAGCCTGCCTTGCGCCACATGAGGCAGGTGGACAGGCTTTCAATATTGCATATGGCGGACGGGAGTATCTGATCGATATATACCATGATATGTGTAATACTCTTGGAAAAGATATTGAACCTAATTTTGGACCAGACAGAGCAGGCGATATTAAGCATAGCAATGCAGATATTACCAAGGCAAAGACACTATTAGGATATGATCCTGATTATGATTTTAAAACAGGATTGCAGCTTGCAATTGAATGGTATAAAGAGAATCTTTAAAGTTAATTAACAAGTAAAAAAGAAAGAATTGGTTTGTCTATGTGTGGAATTAATGGAATTATAGATTATCATAAACATTATACAAAAGAAGAGAGAAATAGTCTTGTTCATCGGATGAACGATAAAATTATATATCGCGGATATGGAAGGATTATTTGACAGTGAATATGTTACATTAGGAATGCGGCGTCTCTCTATTATAGATTTATCCACAGGAAAACAGCCAATTTATAATGAAAAGAAGACAATTGCAATTGTTTTTAATGGAGAAATATATAATTTTATTCGGCTGAGAGAAGAACTGGTGGCATTAGGTCATCAGTTCTATACTTCAACGGATACAGAAGTGATTGTTCATGCATATGAACAGTATGGAATGGAAGCATTTGACTATTTAGACGGAATGTTTGCAGTTGCTATTTTTGATTCAGAAAAGAATAAAGTAATTATTGCGAGAGACCGCATGGGAGAGAAGCCACTCTATTATTATAAGGATGGCTCTTATTTCATTTTTGGGTCTGAATTAAAAAGTTTACTTGAAACAAAGCTGATTTCAAAAAAGATTGATAAGAGGGCTTTGAATCAGTATTTGCAATTGACATATATTCCGGCTCCACTATCCATCTTTGAAAATGTATACAAGGTGAAACCGGGACATGCATTAGAAATCGAGCTGAATGGAAATGTAAAGGAAACATGTTATTGGAGATTTCCAGAAGAAAAAATATCGCAGAATGAATTATCCTACGAAGATGCAAAAAAGCAGCTATATGAGTTGTTAGAGCAGTCAGTAAAAGATCGAATGGTCAGTGATGTGCCTTTAGGAGCGTTTTTGAGTGGAGGGATTGATTCAAGTATTATTGTTGGATTAATGTCTAAACTATCTGATCAGCCGGTAGAAACTTTCACAATTGGCTTTAATGAAAAGGAATATGATGAAAGAGACAGGGCAAAACTGGTTGCTGAATTGAATCAAACGAATCATCATACCAGTGTTTTAGATTATAAAGAAGCTCTGGATATGTTAGATGATATTTTAGAAAAAATGGATGAACCGTTTGCTGATTCTTCTGTACTCCCAACTTATTTTGTATCAAAGTTTACATCAGGTTATGCTAAGGTTGTACTTACAGGCGATGCAGGAGACGAAATGTTTATGGGATATAGCAAATATCTCATTGATTATTACAGCAAAAAATATAAAAAAATACCAAAAGCATTAAGGAAATATATAATAGAACCAGTTGTTTATCATCTGCCAGATAATAGAACAATTACCAGAAAAGTCAGAAAAGTAATTGATAATGCTGAAAAAGATATATTTGAACAGCGAGTAGCATTGATGAGCCTTGGATTTAAAGAAAATGAACGTAGGGAATTGTTAAAAGATTCATTTTATGATGTTAACTGTATGGATTTTATACATGAAATTTATCATGAGGATTCAGAGGCAGACGAAGTGACAAAAACACAAAAATTAGATGCAAAAGTAGTACTTGAAGGCGATATGTTTGCAAAAGTAGACAGAATGAGCATGTTGAATTCCATTGAGACAAGAACTCCGTTAGTGTCCAGAGCAATTGTCGAATTTGCAATGAAGTTACCATCTTCTTATAAAATAAAAGACAGGAATTTGAAATGTATTTTAAAGGATGCATTTAAAGATATTTTACCAGAGGATTTTGATAAATATCCAAAATCCGGATTTGCTGTTCCATTGGATTATTGGTTTAGAAATGAATTAAAAGATGAAATGATGAATCTTTTAAATGCTGAAGAACTGGATAAACAGGGTATTTTTAATTACGAATATATAAAAAATATTATTGATGAACACTTGAGTGGCAGAAAAAACCGCAAGAGCGAAATATGGACACTATTTGTATTCCAGAGATGGTATCGTGAAATGATGGAAGAATAGAATAAGAGGTTTGAATGATAGGAATTTTAATTCTTTTTTTGATACAATGTGTGGCGATAGGGGTGTGTTCAGTTTTTGGCTGGACAGATATACATCCGGATCTTGTCACAATACAAATGATTGGATTTACCAGTATTTTGCTTATATATATATTTGCAAAAAAAACAAATAATAAGCTGATGTTTGGCTTGTTGACGATGGGATATGCGGCAAGAGTCGGGATTATGTTTATTGATATTTATGGAAGTAGTTTATTTACAATTTTACATAGTGGAGATGATACAGAGCGTTTTTATATTCGGTCGGTAGAATATTATGAGGGAAATTACAGTCACTTTACAACTTATTATCCTTATATTATAAAAGACATTTATGAAATATTTGGAAAAAATCGTTTGATTGCTCAGTACGTCAATATACTTTGCTGGGTAGGGGTTGTTTTTGTTGTACTAGCTGCATGCAAATTATTTCATGTAAAAGAAAAATGTGTAATATTCATTATGGCATACCTTGCGCTGCTTCCAAATTATATTTGTATTAGCAGTATTTTGTTAAGAGAAAGTATCATGATATTTTTGGATACATGGGGCTTTTATCTTTGCCTTAAATGGATGAAAAAGAAGCTGTTTATAAGTCTTATTATGGCATTCGTTGTAACATTTCCGGCGATTATCCTGCATTCTGCATCCATTGGATTATGGATCGGCTTTGCACTCATTTATGCTTTTTGGGATGTTGGAACTCAAAGGTTTGCATTTCAGGCAAAAACAATTTTTGTTTTACTGCTTGGCATTGCAGCTATTATTTTATTGAATTTTTCAAGTTATCGTAATTTGATTATGGCATATTTACCGACCAATCTTAGTATTGAAAGTATTACATCAAAGGAATTTGCAGCAGGGGATTCTGATTATTTGATGAATATACAGGTAAATAATGGTGTGGAACTTATTTTCTGGACGATAATTCGGATGTTCTTTTTTGTATTTTCACCTCTTCCAGGAAGCACAACGAGTTTGAAATATATATTTGCGTTCATAGTTGATTCTGTGCCAACGGCTGTTATTATTTTTTTGACTATAAAAGATGCGTATTATAATAAAAAAGGAAAGTATGTTTTTGCAGCATATGCAGTTTGTCTGATTGTTATCGGAATTTTTGCATGGGGAGTTTCAAACGCAGGTACTGCGATGAGACATAGGAGTCTGATTGTTGGAGTATTTGCGATTGCTTATTGTATGGCAAACGAAAAAAAATTGATTCCGGTAAAAATAGTGGATGAGACAAAAGCAGCAGAAGAATGAGGTGAATTATGAAAATATTATACATGATTACAGACTTGGATTTTGGTGGTGCAGAGACACAATTGATGCGCATGGTGCATTATGTCAAAGAATATACACAGGATGATGTACAGGTGGTATCTGTTATAAAGTCAGAATATCAGGGCTTTATACAGGAATTAAACAGTATTGGAGTTCCATTTACTTCATTAGATCTGAAAAAAAATGGTAATTATTTTTACGCAATAAAAAAATATAAGAAATTGTTAAAAGATTATCAGCCAGATGTCATACATACACATATGATACATGCAAATCTTTTTGCAAGAGTATTTAAAAACACATTGCCACAGAGTTTATTAATCAATACAGTGCATGGAGAGGAAGATTTTCTGGGAAAAAGAGCATTACTATACCGTTATACGGATAATAAAGCAGACTATACAACGTGTGTAAGTCGGGCGCTTGAAAAACAGATGTTGGCAGCAGGTGCTGTGAAAAAGGAAAAAGTACTGACGGTGTACAATGGATTAAGTACATCGGAATATTGTACAAGCAGTGAGATCAGAAAAGAATATCGTGAAAAACTTGCGCTGTCAGAGGAAGATTTCAACTGGATGATAGCAGGAAGATTGTCGCCTGAGAAAAATCATAAAAATTTACTGGAAGCATTGAAACTGGTAAACAGGAAGAATACGGCATGGAAACTTCTTGTCGCAGGTGAGGGGAATACACGGTCTCAAATAGAAGAATTTCTTCACTCAAATGATGAATTGAAGGGGAAAGTGAAGCTTTTAGGACGAAGAAATGATGTGGCATCTTTGTTAAATGCAGCGGATGGGTTTGTGCTTTCCTCTAACTATGAGGGACTGCCACTGGTTTTGCAGGAAGCAGCGGCTGTTGGACTGCCTATGATATCAACGAATGTTGGCGGGTGTGATGAAGTCGTTATGGAAGGTGTAAATGGTTATCTGGTGCCAAAACAAAATGAGGCAGAACTGGCAGCAGCTATGTTGAAGTTAATGAGTGTAACAAAAGAACAACGATTAAAGATGGGACATGCATCGAAAGAACTCGTGGAAAAAGAGTTTGCAATGGATGAAGTTATGAATAAATGGTATGAGTTATATCATAAAAAATATTAGATATGTCGAAAAGGGGTAGAAAATGAAGTTTTCCATTATCATTCCAGTATATAATGTTGAGCAATATCTTGAAAAATGTCTGTTATCTGTTGTAGAGCAAAATTATCACGATTATGAAATTATCATTGTTATTGATGGAGCAACAGACGGAAGTCAGGAGATTGCGGAGAACATAAAGAAGAGATATCCAGAGAAAAATATTCAAATTATCTGCCAGGAAAACAAAGGTTTAGGTGGAGCAAGAAATACAGGAATGCAATACGCGAGTGGAGACTACTGGCTTTTTGTAGATAGTGATGATTATCTGGATTCACATGCGTTGGAAACATTAGCAAAAGTGACAGCAAATGATAAATACGATATGATTTATTTTAATACTTATGTAGTGGATGAAAAAGGGGAAAAACTTCAAATTCTGCAGGTGCAGCCACCACAAAAAAAAGATACAACACTGGAAGAAAGCCCGGAGTTGATACAGACGTTTCCGGCAGCTTGGAATAAGCTGTATAAACGCAGCTTGTTTGAGGATGGAATTCGATATCAGGAGAAAAAATGGTTTGAGGATCTCGATGTTGCACTCAAATTTTATTTGAAAGCGAAACGAATTTTATTTATTGATGATGTACTTTACTATTATTTACAGCGAAAAGGTTCAATTATGAGTGATAGTAATGTGCAGCGTAATATGGAGATGCTGGATATTTTTGACAGCATACTTCAATATTATCAGGAAAAAGGTGCATTAGAGAAATTCAGAGATCAGATTGAGTATCTTGCAGTCTGGAAGATCATGATACTTGTGATGAGCAGAATTAATATGGCAGAACCGGATAGTAAACTGCAGGATAAACTGGTGGATTATATGGAAAAAAATTTTCCAAACTATCTTCAAAATCAATATTTGAAGAATATGGATGCAAAAAATTTTATGAGGGTTACAATTGCATCCAAAAGAAATTATGAAGAATTATATCAAAAGTTTGCCCGTAAAGATAAATTAAAAAAAATTATGAAATTCTTAATACCTTCCTGGGCTGCAAGATGGTATTATCTTAAGAAATAAGGAGTCACTACATGCGAAGAAAGATTTATGTACGTTTTATGGGTGGACTTGGAAATCAGATGTTTCAATATGCCTATTATAGAAGTCTTGTG
>OGFL01001524.1_pt1 | contig 15624 bp, 9 predicted proteins | sample 1570911 | NCBI WGS metagenome assembly OGFL01 (sample SAMEA2582050, study PRJEB24529) | metagenome | biome: Human gut stool | place: China | collected 2011 | reverse complement strand
AATCATACATTACATGTTCGCCGGATTGAAACGCATCATTCTTCGCTTCACATTGGGCACTGGCAGGGAGGGCGAAGATTCCCGTCAGTAATGCCACCAATCCAATAATAAGGTTACGTCGAGCATCAACGACGGCGGTTCTGATTATTTCGATCCCTATCTTTCTTTTTCTTGTCTTCATCTGGTTTTTGTTTTTTAAGTTCGTCCGGTTTCTGCTTATCCACAGGAGTCGCATGAATATCCCACGGTTGGGTCACATCCCACAACGCTTTATATTCCAATATCGTCGGATAGTAGTAAACAGCCTCCGGCTGGATGCCTTTAGCAAAGTCTCCCGTGTCCCATTCACCATTTCCATTTGTGTCATTGATTAGTCGGGCTGCATATTTTCCCGGATTCAGGAAGTAGAAATCGACCATTCCGTCCTCTTCCACTCTCCGCTTACGGACCACTTTGTCCTGGGCGTCAAGCAATTCGACAAAGGCCAGTGAATCCGCTCCCGTCACATTGAAATGAAGCGTGAAATATTCATCTTCACTACGCACCTTGAATCCTTGTTTTATCTTATCGGTAAATAATCCGTATATTCCGTGGAAGGCAGTCGAGTCTACCGAGAATTCATATTCCAATGTCGGTTCCCAGTCATAATACAGATTAAACTTCTTCAGATTCACTGAATCCTGCTCAAATTCGAATGGTATATCTTTCCAAAGCGTATCTACTTTTTGCCGCAGATGTATGGCGGCAGTGTCATAACTGGCTATCGGTTCTTCAAAATTCAAAGAAATAGATCCATATACATCCATTGACGAAGGGGCATTGACATTCACCGGCAAGAATTTCGTCGGTTCGGGTTCATCCTCTTCCCCTTTCTTTTTCTTCTTTTTCTTTTTGTCCTTATCCGGCTCCTCTTTCTTATATTTCTGTTTCGAAACGAGGTTCAGCGTATCTGTACGGGGCACTAGCTGATTCAAAGTATCTGTATAAAGATAAGTCAGACTCATGGCCAGCGTATCCTGCTTGAAGAGCAGAGAATCTTTCACCCAATAATGGATCGTATCGTTCCGCTGATTCTTTTCGATGACAAAAGCATCCTTTTCATCGAAGTTCAAACCTTTCAAGACAGGCAAAGTGTCCGCCTTACCGGCAAAATAGAAAGTGAACTTTTGAGGAACCAGTCTTTCCGACTTGATAAGATATTGCGAATAGTTGAGCTCTTTAAAAGCACGGAGAATGACATCATCCGGCAAATAATGCATATATTTCTTCTCAACAATCGTGTCGTAAGTCAATGAGTCCACCCAAGCCGTATCCATGCGGATGCGTTCTTCCATGCGGGGGATAATCAACGAATCGTGGAAAGCGATCATCTCACTCTTCTGGTTGAAGGTAAAATTCTGGTCGGCATCCATCAATCCATAGATGCGATATTTGCCGGGAGCTACACCACGGATGGAGAAACGTCCACGGCTGTCTGTACGTGCCACACGGTCGAAAGGCAATTTGTTGAAAGCCGAATCGTTCAGGTTGGAATGTAGTCCGACAAGCATACCTTTAATAGGCTCCAGGTTAGAGGCATCGAGCATCGTTCCTGCTACTTCCATCGTATCGATTTCCGTACCGGTAGAGAACGTAAATGCAAAGTTACCCAACGGATTACCTTCATTATTGTCGACAATTGCATCCGAGAAGTCAATCGTGTAGGTCGTGTTAGGTTTCAGAGAGTCGAGCAGGTTGACTTGTATTCTCTTGCCGGAAGCCTTGATTTCCGGTTGCTGTATCTGGGGAGGGGAAACAACGACTTTCTCGGTCGCTTTCTCCAGCTTAATAAACTCGTCGAACATCAAAGAGACTTTAGTCCTTTTATTATTCAAAGCCCCCGCCTCCGGAGTGCTACCGATGAAACGGGGCGGCGTCTCATCGTATGGTCCACCGTCCGGACGTCCAATACTGGCGCAGGAATATAACATCGCCCCCAGCGTTACTACCGGAAGCACCTTGCGAACTATTTGTTTTATCTTTTGATTCTCAAATTGTAACATGCTGCAAAAATAAGCGTTCTTATTCAATAAACACCACACTTTCTAGCTAATTTATTAAAAAAGGAAAGGGTGACTTAAGGTAATAAACAATATTTGCGACGTTTTTATTTTTTTCCTGCTAATATAATTAGTTTTATTGCTTAAAGAGATTACCTTTGTTGCCTAATCTTTTTTCGTTTAACTATAGTTATACGCAAAGATAACTACAGTCTCCCTTTCGTATAACTATAGTCATACGAAAGGGAAACTATAGTCAAACGAAGTAAGAATAACGAATGAAACAAATCCGCGCAGGCAATCGGATAGATAAAAGTGCCGATATAAAACAATTCTGATTATGAGTATACATTACGACCTTTACGACACGCCCGACATTCAGAAGAAAGGCGAAGAACAACCGCTTCATCCCCGTGTTGTTTTCAACGGGACGATCGATCAGGAAGAATTTCTGGATCGTGTTCACAAATTCACCGGAATAAGCCGTAGCCTACTTGGTAGGTGCCATGCAGTCTTTCCAAAATGAATTGCGAGATTTGCTTGCAAACGGATGGATTGTAGAACTGGGTGACATCGGATATTTTTCCGTATCTCTACAAGGACCTCCCGTAATGAAAAAGAAAGATGTGCATGCACAATCCATCAGCTTGAAAAATATCAATTTCAGGGCAGGCAAACAGTTCAAGAAAGAAGTGGGCCAACAAATGAGACCGGAGCGCGGAGCATCGTTCACGCGCCCTCACGGGAAAGGACGCAGTGAAGAAGAATGTCTGAAGCTAATCAATGAACACCTCCAACGATTTCCCTGCCTGACCCGTGCAGATTATTGCCGGATGACAGGACATGACAAACAACGGGCGATCAATGAGTTAAATATCTTTATCGAACGTGGATTATTGATCCGTTATGGAGCGGGTAAACTGGTAGTATATGCGAAAAAGACAGAAGAGTAAATAACCGGAAAATGAGATAGCATTATTATAATCTCATTTTTGCACAAAAAGTATGACACATTTTGTTTATTTAATGTAAAGCAGTAACTTTGCGCCCGAATTTAAACGTCGTACAACATATATGAAATATTTGTCTTACATACTAGCTTTATGGGTGTTGTTATTATCAACAGCTCCTTGCTTTTTGAAAGATGAATGTTTATTCCAATGCAAAAATGACACGCAGGAGGAGACATCCACTGATGACGACGGATGTTCCTGCACAGATTGTTGCTGCTCACCTTTCTTACATTGTAACACCTGTACGGGCTGCCCTGCACCCAAACTGTTTCATTCGCCATTTGTCACAATGATTCAGCTCAATGATACCCCCCTTTCGTTTTACAAGGAGAAACTGATTCCGCAGTTCTCCTCTTCTATCTGGCAACCACCCAAGATAATGAATCTTTAATCATTTATTTAAGAATATCTCTTCAATGGAGATATAACTATTTATTTAATTCACGACGGCGAAGATTATACTTCACCGTAGGTTTGCTGCGTATTTATTCATACTGTGAATAAATGTGCAACGGTAAATTATCAATAATAAAAATATGAACATAAGAATTATAACACTAGCAATAGTTACATTGCTGGTGCAAAACGCATGGGCGCAAAACACATTTAAAGCAATCGTTAAAGACGGAAAAAACAAAGAGATATTGATTGGCGTAAACGCTGTTCTTAACAAAACAACCAATGGAGCCAGTTCGGATGAGAACGGAATAATCACTATATCAAACATACCAAACGGAGTGCAACATATTACATTCAGTTATCTAGGGTATGAGTCTGAAACAAAATCATTTTCGTTCCCCCTCTCTTCAACAGCTCCGGTGGAGATTTTCTTAGAGCAAGATGAAGAAATACTGGAAGAAGTAATTATTTCATCGACCAGAGGAACACGAAGCATCCAAAATATACCTACCAGGGTTGAATTCATCTCCAGTGAAGAGCTTGGAGAAAAAGGAAGTATGAAGCCGGGAGATATCCGTATGTTGCTGAACGAAAGTACAGGTATCATTACACAACAAACCTCTGCAACATCAGGAAACGCAGCTATACGCATACAGGGTTTAGACGGCAGATATACGCAGATATTGAAGGACGGATTCCCCGTTTTTGCAGGTGCGGCAAGCGGACTGGGACTATTACAAACTCCTCCCCTCGACTTGAAGCAGGTTGAAATTATCAAAGGCTCTACATCTACCCTATACGGCGGCGGAGCAATAGCCGGATTAATCAACCTCATCTCAAAAACTCCCGAAGAGAAGAGAGACTTAAGCCTGCATCTCAACGGGACATCAGGCAAAGGCTTGGACGTAAGCGGTTTTTACGGGCAACGATTCAACAAGGTCGGTACAACAATCTTCGCTTCTTATAATAGGAATTGGGTTTATGACCCTTCGGATACCGGTTTCACGGCAATCCCCCAGTTTGACAGGTATGTCTTTAATCCTAAATTATTCCTCTATTTAACGGAACACACGCAGATAAGCATAGGGCTTAATGCCATGTTCGAGGACCGCTTGGGAGGAGATATTGAATATATAAAAGGAAAAGGAGACGACACCCACTCTTATTTCGAGAAGAATAAGACACAAAGACATTCTACCCAATTAACCTTCGGGCACAGATTTAATGAAAAAGACAGATTGGACTTTAAAAATAGTGTCACTTATTTCAAAAGAAACATAGGCGTACCAAGCTATTCTTTCGAAGGTGTTCAAGTATCTACATTCAGCGAACTATCATACACACATACGAATCAAAAAACAGAATGGGTAGCCGGACTGAATTTGTGGACGGACAAATTTGATGAAAACAAACTGACCGATTTTCAACCAAGGGACTATAACCAAACAATACTGGGAGCTTTCGTACAGAACAACTGGGAAGCGACAGAATGGCTTAACCTGGAAACAGGATTACGAACGGATTATGTTCCTGATTATGGAACTGCCATACTTCCGCGCGTCTCCGCCCACTTCAAGATTACTGACAATTTTTCCTCCCGGCTCGGAGGAGGGTTTGGCTATAAAACACCTACTATCTTTACAGAAGATAGCGAAAGGCTTCAATACCAGCATGTATTACCAATCGACAAGGATAAGAATAAACTGGAAAGAAGTTACGGGTTAAACATAGACTTTAATTATGTGACTTCCTTCTGTGACGGCAACATTACATTCAGCATCAACCAATTATTCTTTTATACCTATCTCGACAATCCCCTCCTGCTACAATCAACAACAGACGGTCTGTACAGACTCAACAACATAACCGGCCATACAGATAGCAAAGGCGGAGAAACGAATGTAAAAATCGGATATAAAGATTTCCATCTATATTTAGGATATACATTTACCGATACCGGCACGAAAGAAAACGGTATAAGACAAGAAAATATATTAACTCCCAAACACCGGTTGAACAGCATTTTGATGTATGAGGTAGAGGACAAATGGAAAATTGGTTTAGAGGCATATTACTTTAGTCCGCAGAAATTAGGAGACGGACTGAAAGGGAAACAGTATGTGGTATGCGGCTTTATGATTGAGAAAATATGGGAAATGTTTTCTTTATATGCCAACTTTGAAAACTTCACGGATAGACGCCAAACCCGTTTTGACACGATATACACAGGCAGTATATCCAATCCTATATTCAGGGATATTTATGCACCGCTTGACGGTTTCGTCATGAATGCCGGAGTTAAATTAAGATTTTAAATATGAATCTCCTCACCTAATAAAAGATGTAGATGTAGATGCCGATACCGTTCGTCGAGTGAAAATTGTATTTACGCCGGGATATAAATTTAAGGATATGCTGGATAATGTAAGTATTTACAAGACGGAAGGAAACGGCGGCACCTCTTCCGGAAATGGAGGGGGAAATAAACCGGAAAATCCGGACGAAGGCGGTAGCGGTGAGGCTCCGGATCCTGCAGCATAACGTATGAATCATATCTATATATGTAGTAGCTATACGCAAGTCTACGTACAAACAGCGTATAAGAGCTGACTAATGTAACAGCCAAACTTTATTAACGTGAGATACCTTTTCCATCGCGGAGGAAAACTGTATCTCACGTTTTTACTGATTAGAGTAAGTAAAATACTCTATTTTCTAGCTAATTTATTAAAAACTAGCCTTAATTGAATGATTTGTGCCCTTCACTGAATAAAATATTCCCTATCTTTGACTCCCGAAATTCAAACCTAATACAAAAAACCCATGAAGAAACAACTACTCTCTTGCTGCTTGGCTGCATTGGGACTGACAGCAATTCAAGCGCAAAGCTTCAACGAGTGGAAAGATCCGGAAGTGAATTCCGTAAACCGTTCCGCTATGCACACTAATTACTTTGCTTTCGCATCGGCTGATGAAGCTAAAGCCGGCATTAAAGAAAATTCCGCGAATTTCATGACCCTGAACGGTCTTTGGAAATTCAACTGGGTAAGACACGCAGACGCGCGCCCGACTGACTTTTATCAGACTAATTTCAACGACAAAGGTTGGGATGACCTTCAAGTTCCCGGCGTTTGGGAGTTGAACGGCTACGGTGACCCTATCTATGTCAACGTAGGATATGCCTGGAGAAGCCAATTCAAAAACAACCCTCCGCTAGTACCGACAGAAAACAACCACGTAGGCTCTTACCGCAAAGAAATCATCCTTCCTGCCGACTGGAAAGGCAAAGAAATTTTCGCACATTTCGGCTCGGTAACGTCCAATATGTACCTTTGGGTGAACGGACGCTACGTAGGATATAGCGAAGACAGCAAACTGGAAGCTGAATTCAACCTGACTAACTACCTGAAACCGGGTAAGAACGTCATCGCCTTTCAAGTTTTCCGCTGGTGCGACGGCAGCTATCTGGAAGACCAGGACTTCTTCCGCTACTCCGGCGTAGGACGCGACTGTTATCTTTACGCACGCGACAAGAAATACATCCAGGATATTCGCATCACTCCCGATTTGGACAGCCAATATAAAGACGGTACATTAAATATAGCCGTTGACCTGAAAGGAAGCGGCACAGTAGCTTTAGACTTGACAGATGTTCAAGGTAACAGCGTAGCGACTGCCGACCTGAAAGGTTCGGGAAAACTAAACACAACCCTATCCGTCTCCAATCCGGCGAAATGGACTGCTGAAACGCCTAATCTCTACACGCTGACCGCTACACTGAAAAACGGCAACAACGTAGTAGAAGTAATCCCTGTTAAAGTAGGTTTCCGCAAGATTGAATTGAAAGGCGGACAGATACTCGTAAACGGACAACCGGTACTCTTCAAAGGAGCCGACCGTCACGAAATGGACCCGGACGGCGGTTATGTGGTTTCTACCGAACGTATGCTGCAAGATATCAAAGTGATGAAAGAACTCAATATCAACGCCGTGCGTACCTGCCATTACCCGGACGACAACCGTTGGTATGACCTGTGCGACCAATACGGCCTATATGTAGTAGCCGAAGCAAACGTAGAATCTCACGGAATGGGCTACGGCGACCAGACACTGGCAAAGAACCCAATCTACGCCAAAGCCCACATGGAACGTAACCAACGCAACGTACAACGCGGTTACAACCATCCGTCCATCATCTTCTGGTCATTGGGTAATGAAGCCGGCATGGGACCAAACTTTGAGAAATGCTACACTTGGATTAAGAATGAAGACAAGACACGTGCCGTACAGTACGAACAAGCAAGAACCAGCGAATTCACCGATATTTTCTGCCCGATGTACTATGACTACGACGCTTGTATCAAATATAGCGAAGGAAATATCCAAAAGCCGTTAATCCAATGCGAATACGCACACGCAATGGGTAACTCACAGGGAGGATTCAAAGAATACTGGGACATCATCCGCAAATATCCGAAATATCAGGGCGGATTTATCTGGGACTTCGTAGACCAGTCCTGCCACTGGAAAAACAAAGACGGAGTGAGCATCTACGGCTATGGCGGCGACTTCAACAAATACGACGCTTCGGATAATAACTTCAACGACAACGGTTTGATTAGCCCCGACCGCGTACCCAATCCGCATGCATACGAAGTAGCTTATTTCTATCAGGATATATGGACGACTCCTGCTGATCTTGCCAAAGGCGAAATCAACATCTTCAACGAGTATTTCTTCCGCGACTTATCTGCTTATTACATGGAATGGCAATTACTGGCAAACGGAGAAGTAGTGCAAACAGGCATCGTATCCGACCTGAAAGTAGCGCCCCAACAAACTGTGAAAGTGCAAATTCCATTTGACACAAAGAACATCTGTCCTTGCAAAGAACTGCTGCTCAACGTGAGCTACAAACTGAAAGCCGCCGAAACACTGCTGCCGGCCGGAACCACCATCGCTTACGACCAACTAAGCATCCGTGACTACAAAGCACCGGAACTGAAACTGGAAAACCAACAGGCATCTAACCTTCCGGTCATCGTGCCCACTATTTTGGACAACGACCGCAACTTCCTGATTGTGAAAGGTGAAAACTTCTCTATGGATTTCAACAAACACAACGGTTATCTCTGCCGTTACGACGTCAACGGCATGCAACTGATGGAAGATGGCAGCGCACTGACTCCTAACTTCTGGCGTGCACCGACCGACAATGACTTCGGAGCCGGACTGCAACGCAAATATGCCGCCTGGAAGAATCCTGAACTAAAACTGACTTCTCTGAAACATGCTATTGAAAACGATCAAGCAGTAGTTCGTGCCGAATATGACATGAAGTCGATTGGCGGAACATTATCGCTGACTTACACCATTAACAACAAGGGAGCAGTGAAAGTTACCCAAAAGATGGCGGCAGACAAGAGCAAGAAAGTTTCTGACATGTTCCGTTTCGGTATGCAAATGCGTATGCCGGTCAACTTCAACGAGATAGAATATTACGGCCGTGGTCCGGGAGAAAACTACGCCGACCGCAACCACGCGGCCATGTTAGGAAAATATCGCCAGACAGTGGAAGAACAATTCTATCCTTACATCCGCCCGCAGGAAACCGGAACAAAAACGGATATCCGCTGGTGGAGACTTCTGAACATCAGTGGCAACGGACTGCAATTCGTATCGAGTGCTCCTTTCTCCGCTTCTGCCCTGAATTACACCATCGAGTCATTGGATGACGGCGACGGCAAAGACCAGCGTCACTCACCGGAAGTAGAAAAGGCAGACTTCACCAACTTCTGTATCGACAAGGCACAAACCGGACTTGCCTGTGTCAACAGTTGGGGAGCTATCCCACTGGAAAAATATCGTCTTCCTTATCAGGATTATGAGTTAAGTTTTATTATGACTCCTGTATATCATAAAATAAAGTAAAAAACATAGTTAAAAAACACGGTATCAGAGAACAAGAATACCGAATTTAAAGTACTTTTGCAACCGGAAACTAAATTATCTAATTTAGTTTCCGGTTTTTCTTCCTTAACCCCCTTATCTATATAGATGAACAGCACACTGGCAACAAACGCATTAAATTAAAAAACAGATATTTATAAGTATGAAAAGTAGAATTGTTTTATTTGCATTTTGCGTAGCCCTCTTGTCTAGTTGTGGCAATAAGGGCAATGACACAGGAAAGGTTCCTGAATATGCAGTACAAGAGTTACAAAAAACGACTGCCAATTTAACAACTGCCTATCCGGCTACAATTAAAGGAAAACAAGATGTAGAAATCCGCCCCCAAGTATCGGGCTTCATCACGAAACTCTGTGTAGACGAAGGAGCAGCTGTACGTAAAGGACAAGTGTTGTTCATTGTTGATCCGACTCAATACGAAGCAGCTGTACGTACTGCCAAAGCAGCCGTAGCTACAGCAGAAGCAGCAGTGAGTACTCAACAGATGACGTATGACAATAAGAAAGAGTTGAACAAAAAGCAAATCATCAGTGACTATGACCTGGCAATGGCAGAAAACTCCTTGGCACAGACTAAAGCCCAGTTGGCACAAGCAAAAGCGCAACTGACCACTGCTCAACAGAACTTGTCATTCACACAGGTTAAAAGTCCGTCAGATGGCGTTATCAACAATATCCCTTATCGTGTAGGAGCATTGGTAAGCCCTTCTATCGCTACACCGATGACTACTGTTTCCGAGATTGACGAAGTATATGTATACTTCTCAATGACAGAAAAGGAATTGCTGGCAATGACCAAGTCCGGTAGCACTATCAAAGAAGAAATCAGCAAAATACCGACTATCAAACTGCAATTAATTGATGGTTCCACATACGATATAGAGGGTAAAGTAGATGCTATCACAGGGGTTATCGACCAATCTACCGGTTCGGTAAGTATCCGTGCTATCTTCCCGAATAAGGAACATGTATTGCGTAGCGGAGGTACTGCAAACGTCCTGATTCCTTATACCATGGAGAATGTAATCACTATACCGCAGTCTGCAACAGTAGAAATCCAGGATAAGAAGTTCGTTTACGTTTTGCAACCGGACAACACGGTAAAATATACAGAAATCAAAATCTTCAATCTGGATAACGGAAAAGAGTACTTGGTTACTTCCGGTTTGAATTCAGGAGATAAAATCGTAATCGAAGGAGTACAAAACCTGAAAGACGGTCAGAAGGTTCAGCCTATCACACCGGCGCAAAAAGAAGCAAACTATCAACAACATTTGAAAGACCAACACGACGGTAATTTAGCCACAGCCTTCAACTAATAATCAGATAATCATTATGAAATTAGATAGATTTATTAACCGTCCGGTACTATCAACCGTTATTTCTATCCTGATAGTCATCCTGGGGGCTATCGGATTGGCGACACTGCCTATCACGCAGTATCCGGACATCGCGCCTCCTACCGTTTCGGTAAGAGCCACCTATACGGGAGCCAGTGCATCGACCGTATTGAATTCCGTGATTGCTCCGTTGGAGGAACAAATCAACGGTGTAGAAAACATGATGTATATGACCTCAACTGCGTCAAACACGGGTTCCGGTGATATATCCATATATTTCAAACAAGGAACAGACCCGGACATGGCCGCCGTCAATGTGCAAAACCGTGTCTCTATGGCACAAGGTCTGCTGCCTGCCGAAGTAACTAGAGTCGGTGTAACCACTCAAAAACGCCAGACTTCCATGCTGGTAGTATTCTCTCTATATGATGAGACAGATACATATAGCGAATCGTTTATTGAAAACTATGCTAAGATCAACCTGATTCCTCAAGTTCAACGTGTACAGGGTGTAGGTGACGCCAACGTTTTGGGTCAGGATTATTCTATGCGTATCTGGTTACGACCGGACGTCATGGCACAATACAAACTCGTTCCCGGTGATGTTTCCGCTGCTCTGGCAGAACAGAATGTCGAAGCTGCTCCAGGACAGTTCGGTGAACGCAGTAACCAGACTTTCCAATACACCATCCGTTATAAAGGACGCTTGCAACAGCCTGAAGAGTTTGAAAATATCGTTATCAAATCTCTTCCTGACGGTGAAGTACTTCGTCTGAAAGATATAGCAGAAATTCAGCTGGACCGCTTGGGATATAACTTTACCAACCGGGTAGACGGACACAAGTCTGTGACTTGTATCGTATACCAGATGGCAGGAACCAACGCGACACAGACTATCAGTGATATTGAGGCATTGTTGGATGAAGCATCAAAAACGTTGCCTACCGGATTGAAGCTGAACATCTCCATGAATGCCAACGACTTCCTCTTCGCTTCTATCCATGAAGTATTGAAGACGTTGATCGAAGCATTTATCCTGGTGTTTATCGTAGTGTATATCTTCTTGCAGGATTTACGTTCCACATTGATTCCGACTATCGCCATTCCGGTAGCTCTGATCGGTACTTTCTTCATCCTGTCCCTGGTAGGATTCAGTTTGAACTTGTTGACGTTATGTGCGCTCGTGCTTGCTATCGCGATTGTGGTCGACGATGCGATTGTGGTCGTCGAGGGTGTGCATGCCAAGCTTGACCAAGGTTATACATCTGCGCGTCTGGCTTCTATCGATGCTATGAATGAATTGGGTGGTGCTATCGTATCTATTACGCTGGTCATGATGGCCGTATTCGTTCCGGTAAGTTTCATGGGAGGTACAGCAGGAACATTCTATCGTCAGTTCGGTATGACTATGGCTATCGCTATCGGTCTGTCCGCATTGAACGCATTGACTTTGAGTCCGGCTTTGTGTGCCGTTCTTCTGAAACCTCACAAAAAAGAAGATGGAACTACGGAAGACTCCACATTAAAAGAACGTATGAAAGTAGCCTATACGGCAGCCCATACAACCATGATCAACAGATATACCGAGGCTATCGGAAAGATGTTGCATCCGGGAATTACACTTACTTTCACGCTTATTGCCATTCTCGGCATGATCTTTGGTTTGTTCAGTATCAATCCGATAGTTACTGCAATTTTCGTAGTGCTTAGTATTCTGGCACTGATCGGAATGAGTACGAAGAAGTTTAAAAACAGATTCAACGATACATACGAATCAATCCTGAAACGTTATAAGAAACGAGTATTGTTCTTTATCCAGAAGAAATGGTTGTCTATGGGATTAGTTGTCGCTTCCATTGCGATACTTGTATTCTTCATGAACACCACTCCGACAGGTATGGTGCCTAATGAAGATACCGGAACGCTGATGGGAGCAGTGACATTGCCTCCGGGTACTTCCCAAGACCGTTCTGAAAAAATCCTGGCACGTGTAGACAGTCTGATCGCTTCCGATCCTGCGGTATTGTCACGTACCATGATTTCCGGATTCAGCTTTATCGGTGGCCAGGGACCGTCATACGGTTCTTTCATCATCAAACTGAAAAACTGGGACGAACGTTCTATGATACAGAATTCAGACGTTGTAGTCGGTTCCTTGTATATGCGTGCACAAAAGATTATCAAAGAAGCACAGGTATTGTTCTTCGCTCCTCCTATGATCCCGGGTTACTCGGCATCTACGGATATTGAGGTAAATATGCAAGATAAGACCGGTGGTGACCTGAACAAATTCTTCGATGTGGTTAATGATTATACGGCAGCATTGGAAGCACGTCCGGAAATCAATTCGGCAAAGACTTCCTTCAACCCGAATTTCCCGCAATACATGATCGACATCGATGCAGCAGCTTGTAAAAAAGCAGGTATCAGCCCGAGCGATATCCTCACTACCATGCAAGGATATTACGGAGGTTTGTATGCATCCAACTTCAACCGTTTCGGTAAGATGTATCGTGTTATGATTCAATCAGATCCATTGTCACGCAAAAACTTGGAATCTTTGAAGAATATCAAGGTGCGTAATAGTGCAGGTGAGATGGCCCCGATTGCCCAGTTCATCTCTGTGGAGAAAGTATATGGTCCGGATATTATCAGCCGTTTCAACCTTTATACCTCTATGAAAGTAATGGTAGCTCCGGCAAGTGGTTATACATCCGGTCAGGCATTGACTGCCCTCGCCCAAGTTGCCCAAGAAAACCTGCCTACCGGTTATACGTATGAATTAGGTGGTATGGCGCGTGAAGAGGCTCAAAGTAGCGGAAGTGCTACCGGACTGATTTTTGTGCTCTGTTTCGTATTCGTTTACTTATTGTTGAGTGCACAGTACGAAAGTTACATTCTTCCGCTGGCTGTATTGTTATCCGTTCCGTTCGGTCTGTTAGGAAGCTTCCTGTTTGTGAACGGTGTAAGTGCTATCGGTAATATTTCGGCATTGAAGATGATTCTGGGTACGATGTCCAACAATATCTATATGCAGATCGCGTTAATCATGTTGATGGGTCTGTTGGCAAAGAACGCCATCCTGATTGTAGAGTTCGCCCTCGACCGTCGTAAGATGGGTATGAGTATCACTTGGGCAGCTGTATTGGGTGCCGGTGCCCGTCTCCGCCCGATTTTGATGACATCATTGGCTATGGTAGTCGGTTTGCTTCCGTTGATGTTTGCCTTCGGTGTAGGTGCCCACGGTAACCGTACACTAGGTACTGCTTCTATCGGTGGTATGTTAATCGGTATGATTTGCCAAATTTTCATCGTTCCTGTCTTGTTTGTTATCTTCCAGTATCTGCAAGAGAAAGTTAAACCGATGGAATGGGAAGATATCGACAATACAGATGCCGTAACAGAGATTGAACAATACGCTAAATAATGAAATTCGATATGAAGAAACAGATTCTATATATGTTGTGTGCAACTGCTCTCCTGAGCAGCTGCCACATCTATAAGTCGTATGACAGACCCGAAGATATCACAACTTCCGGCCTGTATCGCGATCCGGTAGCGGATAATGATACACTGGTTTCGGATACAGCCAACTTCGGTAATCTGCCGTGGAGAGAAGTCTTCACCGACCCACAACTCCAGTCTCTCATCGAAACGGGACTGAAACAAAATACGGACCTCTTGTCCGCCGCTCAAAATGTGAAAGCAGCAGAAGCGTCCCTCATGTCGGCACGCCTGGCTTATGCCCCATCATTAGGATTGTCTCCGCAAGGAACGATCAGCAGCTTTGACAAGAATGCAGCTACAAAAACTTATTCATTACCTGTCACAGCCAGTTGGCAAGTCGATTTATTCGGTCAGTTGCTGAACGCCAAACGAGGTGCCCAAGTTGCTCTGAAGCAAACAAAGGCTTATCGCCAGGCAGTACAGACACAGGTGATCTCTAACATCGCCAATATGTATTATACATTAATGATGTTGGACCGCCAGTTGGAAATAACCAAAGCTACGGCAGAAATCCTGAAAAAGAATGCCGAAACAATGGAAGCCATGAAGGACGCTGCCATGTACAACATCAATTCTGCCGGCGTGGAACAAAGCAAAGCTGCTTATGCGCAGGTACTCGCCAGCATCCCTGATATCGAACAGAGCATCCGCGAAACGGAAAACGCATTGTCTACCCTTTTAGGCGAAGCTCCCCATGCTATCAAACGTGGTGTATTGGAAGCACAAATGCTTCCGACCGAACTTTCGGCTGGTGTACCCATCCAGTTGTTATCCAATCGTCCGGACGTAAAAGCAGCTGAAATGTCATTGGCAGGCTGCTATTATGACACCAACTCCGCACGTGCCGCTTTCTATCCGCAAATCACGCTTAGCGGTTCGGCAGGATGGACTAATAATTCCGGAGCCGGCATCGTTAATCCTGGTAAATTACTGGCTTCTGTTGTCGGTTCGCTGACACAGCCATTGTTCTACCGGGGACAAAACATCGCTCGTCTGAAAGCTGCCAAAGCCCAGGAAGAATCTGCGAAGTTATCTTTCCAGCAGGCCTTGTTGAATGCCGGTAGTGAAGTCAGCAATGCGCTAAGTTTATACCAAAAGACGAGTGAAAAGGTAGAATCTCGTCAAATGCAAGTAGAATCTGCAAAAAAAGCTTCGGAAGATACAAAAGAATTGTTTAATTTAGGGACTTCAACCTACCTGGAAGTATTGTCTGCACAGCAGGCTTACTTGAGCGCACAAATTTCACAGGTTTCTGATTGCTTTGATCGGATGCAGGCTGTAGTAAGCCTTTACCAGGCACTGGGTGGTGGAAGAGAAGAATAACTTTAAACATATACTATTATGATTAGTCCGTTAG
>OGFL01001497.1_pt1 | contig 15827 bp, 18 predicted proteins | sample 1570911 | NCBI WGS metagenome assembly OGFL01 (sample SAMEA2582050, study PRJEB24529) | metagenome | biome: Human gut stool | place: China | collected 2011 | reverse complement strand
GCACTGTTTTGCACTGTTTTTGATGAAAGACGCACTGTTTTGCACTGTTTTGCCTGTGATATTATTAGACTGCGAAAGCCGCAAGGAGCTGGACAACATCCAACGCCCTGCGGCTTTTGTATTGCCCGGCTGCGACAGGGGAACACCTTACCGACCAACAGCCTGAATGTACCAGCTGGGCAATTTATGTTTTGGTATCCGTGGCACTGTTTTGGTATCCGTGGCACTGTTGAGAACAACACCCCGGCGGGGTCACTGGGTATACATGGGAGTCATTGCAGCATCATCCCGGAGTGCGTGGCAGCGTATCGCCAAGCGGGTTCCTTTGTCACCATCCTACCCAGTAAGCTGCCACTGCTGGCAGCTGCGCACTCCATCCTATGCCGTTGTAGCTCAAGCAGAGCGCCGCCCATTTAAGGCGGGTCACATTGACGATACGCAAGAGCGGCCCTGTCCGGCCTGTCCCCGGACGGATTGAAACTCTTGTGGTGCTGGTTCGAATCCAGCTGACGGCTTATTTTATGCCCCGGGGCTTGCAAAACACCCCCGGGGTCTTTTTATCCCCTGCCCTTCCCGCAAATGCCGCCCCCTGCAAATACCCCGGGGCTTTGCACAGTACAGTGAGCTGTGAGGGCACTGCACACTGCAACCACAACGCTGCCAAAGGAGGCCTGCACCATGACGAACCCGCGCTATGCCAACGGCAACCTGCGGCGCAAGCATCGGGAGCGGCTGCGGGCAATGGGCTGCGAATGCGGCATCTGTCATGGGCGTTTCGGTCCGATTCATTATGACGAACCTTCAGACGCGCAGCACCCGCTCTCCTTTGTGGTGGACGAGATCCGGCCTGTATCCAAATGGCGGCAGTTCGGGTATCCCTCGGCGCGGGCAGCGGCTGAGGACTGGACGAACCTGCAAGCGGCGCATTATTTCTGCAATGCTCAAAAAGGCAACAAAACCGGGCAAAACAGCCCGAAAACCGGCAAAAAAGGGGCAAAACCGTGCCGCATTCCGCAGGTCAGTGACGGCGAGTGGTAGGGTGGGGAGGGTCCCCCTCCCGCCGCCCTCGGCGACTCCGCGCTGTCCAGCGCCGATTTACACACAGGAAAAATCCGAAAGGGGCATCCAGACATGGCGACCATGAAAAGCATCACTGCCAGCGGCAGCCGTCTGGGGCAGCTCAAGCGCCTTGCGCTGGTGCTTGCAAAGAACATCGACAGCTGCGAGGACGCCCGGCTTTTGCCCCAGCTGGCCAAGCAGTACCGGGACACCATCCGGGAGATCGAGGAAATGGAGGGAGCACCCAGCGATGACGACGAAGTCAGCGCGATCCTCGCGCAGCGGCAGCAGGATGGGAAGCCAGGAGCCGTCCGCACGCATCGCTCCGGCGTACCGGAGCACTGACGGCGGCGATGCCGTGCGCATTCTGCGGGCGGGCGGTACCATCCCGGATCCGTGGCAGAGCGACGTGCTGGAGGACTGGATGGGGCGCACCCCTTCCGGCAAGTGGGCAGCGCCCACAGCGGGCGGCAGTGTTCCCCGGCAGAACGGCAAGAGCCTGCTGGTGCAGGGACGTGCCGAGGCCGGGATGCTGCTGTTCAACGAAACGGTCATCTACACCGCCCACCTGCAAAAGACCGCCACCGAGACCTTTGAGGAGATGCGCGCCTTCTTTGAGGGTGCACGGATGCGGCGGTATGTGGAGGAGATCCGCACCGCCCTCGGGCGGGAGCAGATCATCCTGAAAAGCGGTGCCCGCATCAAGTTTCTGGCACGCACCCGCAACGGCGGACGCGGCCAGCACGGCGACCTGCTGATCTTTGACGAGGCGCAGGAGCTGGACGAGACTGCGCAGGGCTCTTTCCTGCCCGCCATCTCTGCCAGCCTGAACCCGCAGACCATCTATGTGGGCACGCCACCGGGGCCGGATGCCGTGGGCACCGTGTTCCGTTCGCTGCGCCGCCGCGTGTTGGACGGCGATGCCAAAAAGGCCGCATGGTTCGAGTTCTCAGTGGACAAGATCGGAGACGTGAAGGACCCGGCACGCTGGGCAACCACCAACCCCGCGCTGGGGCGGCGCATCCAGCTTTCCACCATTGAGGGTGAGGCCGAGCAGCTGGACCCGGACACCTTTGCCCGGGAACGTCTGGGCTGGTGGAGCCCGGAGACCACCCAGCAGCTGGATCTTGCCATTGACCCGGCGGCGTGGGCGGCCTGTGCCAGCGAGGAGCAAAAGCCCGAGGGCAAGACCGCCTACGGCATCAAGTTTGCACCGGACGGCAGCGCGGTCTGTCTGTGCGGCGCGGTGCTGCCAAAGGACGGCGCTGCCCGCGTTTCCCTGATCGACCTGCGCCCCACCGGGCAGGGGCTTGCATGGCTGGCGGACTGGCTGAACCAGCGGTACGACAAAGCCAGCTGTGTGGTCATTGACGGACGCAACGGCGTGGACGTGCTGGCAGAGCGCATCAAAGAGGTGTGGCGGGCAAAGAACGCCGTGATCCGCCCAGGCACCAAGGACGTGATCGCCGCCGTGGGCGGCTTTACCAACGGCATCAGCGAGCACAGCCTGACATGGTATCAGCCGCAGACCGTGCTGGACGAAAGCGCCCGCACCGCCATCAAGCGCCCCATCGGCGGCGGGTACGGCTTTGGCGGAGACAACAGCCTGCCGGTAGAAGCCTGTGCGCTGGCGCTGTGGGGCGTAAAGACCTGTAAACGCGACCCGACCCGCAAGATGCGCATCGGGTGAAAGGAGCACCATGACCACCACCTTTTCTTTTGGCACTGTGCCGGGCTTGACCGGGGAGGAACAGCGGCAGCTGACTGAGCTGACCGAAGCTTACAATTACCACCAGAGCCGCAACGCCACCAAGGACAAATATTACGAGGGGCACGTCACCTTGCAGGACGTGAACCTTGGCATTGCACTGCCCAAGGGGCTGAACAAGCTGGAGGTGGGCTGTAACTGGGGGCAGAAAGCGGTGGACGCGCTGGCTTCCCGCAGTATGTTCGATGGCTTTGTGAGCAACAGCGGCGCGCTGGACGGGCTGCAAAAGTTGGTGGACGACAACCGTCTGATTGCAGCCTACGCCAAGGCCTGCCGGGATCAGCTGAAATACGGCTGTGTGTTCGCCACCCTGTCCGCAGATACGGATATCGGCTGCCGCATCCGCTTCCACTCCCCTGCCACGGCCTCCGCGCTCTGGAACGGCGAGAAGGGGCGCATCGACTGCGGCTTTGCCATCATCGACACAGTACAGGACGAGCACCAAAAAAACAGCTGGCGGCCTGCGCTGGTCAACTTCTACACCGACACTGCCGTCATCGTGCTGCGCTCCAACGGCAGCAGCTGGGCGGCGCAGCGGATGTCCCACCGGATGGGTCGTCCGCTGATGGAGCCGCTGATCTGGAACGCCACCAGCAACAAGCCTTTTGGCCGCAGCCGCCTGAAGCGTGCCATCCGTTCCCTTATCGACGACTATGTGCGCACCGTGGCCAACGCCACCATTGCGCTGGAGTTTGACACCACACCCCAGAAGTACATCCTCGGCGTGACCGATGAGCAGTTCGATGCCATCTCGTCCGATAAATTCAAGCAGTATGTCGGCGCGCTCATCGCCGCCACTTCCAACCCGGAGACCGGCGAAAACCCGGTCTTTGGGCAGCTGGCGCAGGGCAGCTTACAGCCCCATGTGGAGAAAATGCGGATGACCGCCACCCAGTTTGCGGCAGCCACCGGTCTGACCGTGACGGACGTGGGCGTGGTGAACGATGCCAACCCCACCAGCAGTGATGCCATCCTTGCCCAGAGCCAGACGCTGGTGCTGATGGCGCAGCAGCTGAACACCGGCAACGGCGATGCCCTGCATACCATCGCCTGTATGGCGCAGGCCATTGCCCGGAACGTATCCCTGACCGAACTGACCGAGGAGGAGAGTGGCGTGATGGCACACTTCAAAAACCCCGCCATGCCCAGTGTGGCGGTGACTGCGGATGCAGCCATCAAGATTGCAACTGCCCGGCAGGAGTTTGCCAGCACCGACACCTTTTTGGAGATGATCGGCTTTGATCAGGCGGATATCCGGCGTATCCGGGCACAGGAGCAGCGGGCGCGCGGGCAGGCGCTGCTGATGGAGATGGACGATGCGGATAACGACACGGACGTGGAATAATTACATTGCCCGGCTCTCCCGGCTGAACGAGGCTGCCGGGCAGAAGATGCGGGAGTATATCCGGCTGCACGGCACGGACGATACCGAGGCGCTGATCTCCTACGCCTACGCGGTCATCACCCGGTACGGCGAAGGCAGCGCGGAGCTGGCCTGCCAGATGTACGATGCACTGGCCGAGGCCGAGGGCGTTCTACTGCCAGCAGCAGAGCCTGCCGCCACTGCCAGCTATGGCGAGGTAGCCCGCATGGTGCACGCCACAAAAGACCAGAACCCCGAGAACCTGCCCAGCGGCGTGAGCCGTCTGGTCAAGCGTGCGGGCGCGGACACCACCCTGCACAACGCGGTGCGGGACGGTGCCGAGTGGGCGTGGGTGCCTCACGGGGATACCTGCCCCTTCTGCATCACGCTGGCCTCCCGTGGCTGGCAGAGAGCCAGCAAAAAGATGCTGAAGGGCGGGCACGCGGAGCACATCCATTCCAACTGCGACTGTGAGTTTGCGGTGCGGTTCCATTCCGGCACAAGCGTGGCAGGCTACGACCCGGAGAAATATCTCCGGCAGTACCGGGCAGCGGGCAGCGATGTGAACGCAATGCGCCGCATCGACTATGCCGCCCGGAAAGATGCCATCAACGCCCAGAAGCGGGCGGCGTATGCGGTAAGAAAGGCTGAGGCCACGCTACACAGCCAGCGCGGCAGCGGTGGCTCTTCCGGGCAAAACGGTGAAACAGTTCACAGGTTCCTTGGAAAAGTTGATTTGAACGACGCTCAGCAGGTAGAAGCCCTCAAGGATTCTTTTTGCAGCAATTACGCCAGTTCCAAAGTCGAGAACATGATGGTCATCACCCGGAACGGCGAAGTCTATTATATGACAGACAACAATCCCAGAGGGGTTGACTGTTCGTATTTGGATGGTAAACTGAAAGATAGTTACAACATCCATACACACCCGCCAGATACTACACAGTATTCCTTTAGCCTCGATGCGGACATTCCGGCAGCATTTGCAGATGGAACCCGAATCATGGAAGCGGTTGATCACAAATACAGGTATCGCTTTGTAGTTCCTGAAAACATCACTTTTGAACAGTGGGATCGTGTCAGAAGTGATGTGCAAGATCATGCACTGCTGTACATGGCCGAGCGTGGAATGGGCGTTGATGATATCGAAGAAAACGAGCTGCACGTTATCATTGAAGAAACCTGCAAGCAGCTTGGCGTGACTAGTTATAGTCGCTGGGAGGTGCACAAGTGAGCCACACCAAAGAGCAGATAGAACAACTGTGGAAGGAAAGTGTAAGACGGGAGCGTGACCTTGTCGCAGAGTACAAAAGGACGCATCACGTTCCGAGCCGTGCTACGATTTCCACCCCTGAGATTGAGGCAGAACGAGCCGAGCAGAAGCGTCTGTACGGTGAATATCTCAAAGCCCTTGCAGATAAGGATTAGACCACGATGCACACGCACCGTGGTTTTTGTTTACCCATTTTTAGCACGATGCAGCTTGCACCGTGCTTTTATTATGCCCATTTTGCCCGCATGAGGACGGAACGGGCACCATCGCAGCGGGCAGTGCGTACCCTGTCCACAACCGGACGCAGACGGAGAACTGCGTCACCAAACCGAGGTTTTACAGATAGAAAGGAGTTTCCACCATGAAACGCGAAGACGTAAAGAACAAGATCCCCGGCATTACCGAGGAGCAGCTGAACTGGCTCATGCAGGAGAACGGCAGCGACATCACCCGGGAGAAAAACGCAGCCGCAGCCCTGCAGACCCAGCTGAACAGCGCACAGGCACAGCTCAAGACCGCACAGGACGGCCTGAAGGCCTTTGACGGTGTGGACGTTGCCGGGCTGCAGGCGCAGGTGACCAAGCTGAAGGCGGATATGCAGGCGCAGGCCGATGGCTTTGCCTTTGACAGTGCCCTGAACACCGCCATCCTCGGCAAGAAGGGCCGCAGCGTGGATGCAGTGCGCGCTTTGCTGGATCTGGATGCCCTGAAGGGCTCTAAAGACCGCACCACCGACATCAACAAGGCGCTGGAGGATGCGGTCAAGGCGAACCCGTGGGCGTTCGGCGACACCCAGTCTGCCGGGTATCCCAATGTTAAAGATGGTGGTGCTCCGAACCATAACCCCAGCCAGCCGGACGGCGTTCTGGCTGCCTTCAGCAAACTGAATCCGAATCTGAAAATCTGACCCGTGCAGCAGCACGGAGAAAGCGAGGTATTTTTATGGCACATGCAAATCAGGAGCGTTGGGCATCCTATGTGGACGTAAAGCTGCGTAACACGCTGGTGACCCGCGACAATCTCATCTTCAACAGCCGCTACGAGGGCGACCCCACTTCCGGCAAGGTCAAGATCCCGGTGCGCGACACCGAGGTGGCCGTCAAGGAGTACGACAAGGCCAACGGCGTTTCTGCCGACGTGGGCACCACCACCTATCTGGATCTGAACATCGACCACGACGAGGCGGTCAACGAGCTGATCGACGGCTACGATGCCGACAGCGTGCCCGATGACATCGTGGCAGAGCGTCTGGACAGTGCCGGTTACTCTCTGGCGCTGTCCATCGACAAGAAGTCCATCGACGCGCTGGAAAGCGCAGCCGGTGCCACCATCAGCGCCACCAAGACCGCCGCCACCGAGGCCAACGCCTACAAGCTGGCACTGGAGGCCAAGCGGGTGCTGGGCCGCAAGGGCGTGCCCAACGAGGGCCGCTTCCTCATCGCGTCCCCGGAGTATCTGGAGGTGCTGATGCTGGACGAGCACTTCATCAAGCAGGGCGACCTTTCTCAGGAGATGGTGCAGCAGGGCGTTGTTGGCCGCATTGCGGGCTTCAATGTGTTCGAGAGCAACAACATGGACTACGAGTCCACCACCCGCGTCAGCAGCAAAAAGACCACCACCGAGTTCATCGCCGGTCATCCCAACTGGTGCCACCGCGTCATGGAGTGGCAGACCGCTGTGCACCTGCAGGATCTGTCCGGCTCCGGCAAATACATCGGCGCATCCGCTGTGCAGGGCCGCAAGGTGTACGGCCTGAAGGTCTCCAAGCCCCAGACCCTGTACATCAAGCGCACCGAGACTGCCACCTGATGAGGTGCCGCCATGAGCTACGCAGAACTGCAGGACGTGGAGGCGGGCTTCCGCGTCCTGTCGGATGAGGAGCGCGGCCGCTGCACCGCCCTGCTGAGCGAGGCGGCGCTTATCATCGACGCCTACAATGCCGATGCCGACGCTGACCGCAAGCGGCTGGTATCCTGCCGGATGGTGCGCCGTCAGTTGGGCGAGGACGACAGCGGGGACGCTGTCACCTTCCCCATGGGCGCAACGCAGGGCACCGCCACGGCGCTGGGCTACAGCCAGAGCTGGACCATGAGCGGCGGCTCCACCGGCGAGCTGTATCTCTCCAAACTGGAAAAGAAGCTGCTGGGCGTGGGCAGCCGCGTGGGCACACACAGCCCGCTGGAGGACTTATGCTGAAGGGAATCGACATCATCCTGTACGAAAAGACCAAGACCGGCGAGGACGGCTTCCACGACCCCATCTACGAGGAAAGCCCCGTCACCGTGCACAACGTGCTGGTGGGGCAGCCCACTGCCGAGGAGATCACCACCGAATTGCAGCTGACCGGGCGGCGCATCGCCTATACGCTGGCAATCCCCAAGGGCGATACCCACAACTGGGACAACGTCCGGGTGGCGTTTTTCGGGCAGACCTTCCGCACCTGTGGCGGGGCTGTGCAGGGTATCGAAGCCATGATCCCGCTGCGCTGGAATAAGAAAGTGCAGGTGGAACGCTATGAGTAAGGTGACCATCAAGCTGAACCGCAAGGGCGTGCGGCTGCTGCTGCAAAGCCCGGAGATGGAGAACGCCCTGACCGGCATTGCCTTTGCGGCGCAAAACCGCCTTGGCGAGGGCTACAAGGCAAGCTACTATAAAGCCGACACCCGCGTGGTGGCTAAGGTGAGCGCCGAAAGCCCTGCCGCCCGCAAGGAAAACGCCGACACCAACTCTATTCTGAAGGCGCTGAAGTGATATGATCGAAGAAATCATCCAGAACTATCTGCGTGAAAACGCTTTTCCCTGTTATCTGTCCGTGCCGGAGAAACCCTCCGGCAATTTTTGTGTGCTGGAAAAGACCGGCTCCAGCTATGAGGACGGCATCTTTACCGCTACGCTGGCGGTGCAGTCCTACGGCAGCAGCGACTATGCCGCTGCGCAGCTGAGCCACCGTGTGGTGCAGACCATGCTGGACGCAGACACTCTGCCGGAGATCGTCTCCTGCACGCTGAACACCGACTACAATTTCCCGGACACCACCCGCAAGCTGCCCCGGTATCAGGCAGTTTTTGAGGTGGTGCATTACTGACGAAAGGAGCATTTTCTATGAATGCAAAAAATGTGACCGCAGCAAAGCCCAAGGTCGGCGGCGCCATCTGGTGCGCACCGCTGGGCACGGCTCTGCCCACGGACGCCAAGAGCGATCTGGACCCGGAGTTCAAGTCTCTGGGTTATATCTCCAAGGACGGCCTGACCAACGCAAACTCCCCCTCTAACGAAAACACCGCTGCATGGGGCGGCGATACCGTGCTGAGCCTGATGACCGAGCGCCCGGATACCTTCCAGTGCACGCTGATCGAGGCGTTGAACGTGGAAGTGCTGAAGACCGTATACGGCGCCGACAACGTCACCGGCACGCTGGAGACCGGCATCACCGTCAAGGCCAGCGCCGACGATCTGCCCTTCTATGCCTACGTCGTGGAGATGGTGCTGAAGAACAATGTGAAAAAGCGCGTAGTCATCCCCTGCGGCACTGTGACCTCTGTGGGTGATATCACCTATGCAGACGGCACTGCCGTTGGTTACCAGACCACCATCACCGCGATTGCTGACACGGATGGCAAGACCCACTACGAGTATATGCAGAGCGCCGGTAAGTAAGGAGGAACATCATGATCACTGCAAAGACCGAATCCGGCTTTTCCATCGAACTGGAAGAGAGCGCACTGGACAACATGGAGGTGCTGGACGCACTGTCCGATCTGGATGAGGGCAACCCACTGGCCATGTCCCGGCTGGTCGTAAAGCTGCTGGGCAAGGACGGCAAAAAGCGCCTGTACGACCATCTGCGTACCGAGGACGGCCGCGTGCCTGCGTCTGCCGTTGAGAGCGCCATCATGGAGCTGTTCCAGTCCATCAACGCCGGAAAAAACTCTGCATCCTCGCCGAACTGATCGCAACGGACGAGGACGCACTGATCTGCGATTTTGTCCAGTATTACAACCTGCTGAACTGGCGTACCCTGCCGGTGCGGCTGGCGGCCACTCTGGCCGCCGGTCTGCCGCCGGACAGCCGCAGCATGATGGTGCTGCATGGGCAGAAGCTGACCCTTGCACAGACCCTGCAGGCGGCTGAACTAGACACCCTGCAGGCCATCTGCTGGCGTATCGGACGGCTTGCGTATGCGGACGAGAAACCGCCCACATCCATTCTGAACACCCTGCTGGGCAGGACAGAAGCAGAATCCGAGGACAGCCCGGTGCAATATTTTGACAGTCCCGAGGAATTTGAGGCGGCGATGCGCGCCGCAGAAGGAGGTGAACCAGATGGCAAACGGCATTGAGCTGGCAAAGGCTTATGTCCAGATCGTGCCCTCTGCCGATGGTATTCAGGGCAGCATCAGCCATATCATGGGCGGCGAGGCCTCTGCCGCCGGTGAAAGCGCCGGCACGCTGCTGGGCACAAAGCTGGTGGGCACCCTGAAAAAGGTGATCGCTGCTGCGGGCATCGGCAAGATGATCTCGGATTCTCTGAACCTTGGCGGCGCATTGCAGCAGAGCATCGGCGGCGTGGAGACCCTGTTCAAAGAGAGCGCTGATACGGTCAAGGCCTACGCTGCACAGGCGTACCAGACGGTGGGTCTGTCCGCCAACGAATACATGGAGCAGACCACCAGCTTTGCCGCCAGTCTGCTGTCCAGCGTGAGCAAGGATACCAACGCCGCCGCACAGCTGGCAAACATGGCCATGGTAGACATGGCCGACAATGCCAACAAGATGGGCACTGACATGGCGTCCATCCAGAACGCCTATCAGGGCTTTGCCAAGCAGAACTATACCATGCTGGACAACCTCAAGCTAGGCTACGGCGGCACGCAGGCAGAGATGCAGCGGCTGCTGACCGATGCAGAGAAACTTTCCGGCGTACATTACGAGCTGGGCAATCTGGCCGATATGTACAGCGCCATCCATGTCATCCAGACCGAGATGGACATCACCGGCACCACGGCGAAGGAAGCCGCCACCACCCTGACCGGCAGCTTTGCAGCCATGAAGGCGGCAGCGCAGAACGTACTGGGCGACTGGAGCACCGGCGCAGACCTGACCGCGCCCATGCAGGCGCTGGCAGATACCGCCCGCACCTTTTTGCAGGGTAACCTGCTGCCCATGATCGGCAACGTGCTGGCGGGCATCCCGCAGCTGGTGTACGGCCTTGTACCGGAGGTGATCCAGACCGGCACAGAGCTTGTCAGCAGTCTGGCAGCGGGATTTGCGCAGGGCATCCCGGCGTTTCTTTCCACTGCCCTGCCGCAGCTGCTCTCCTTTACCGAGGAGCTGCGCGCCAACGCGGGGCAGTTTGTGGATGCAGGTCTTAACTGCATTACCCAGCTGCTCAACGGCCTGATCGCCGGTCTGCCGCAGCTGATCGCCTATGTGCCGGATATCATCATCAACATCGCGGGCATCATCAACGACAATATGCCCAAGATCCTTGCGCAGGGTGTTTCCATCATCGTGCAGCTGATCGCGGGCATCATACAGGCCGTGCCTGCCCTGCTGGCCAACTGGCAGAAAATTTTACAGGCGATCCTGTCTGTGATCTCTGCCATCAACTGGCTGAACATCGGCAAGAACATCCTCACCAGCGTGGCGAACGGCGTAAAGAGCATGGGCTCCAGTATGCTGACCGCCTTCAAGGGCGGCTTTTCCAGCGCGCTGAGCTGGATCAAGAGCCTGCCCGCGCAGGCGGTGAAGTGGGGCAAAAACCTGATACAGGGCTTTATCAAGGGCCTGACCGGCAAGGGCAATGTGGTGAGCAATGCCGCCACCGCTGTCACTGCCGGTATATCTTTGGCCGAGACCGCCAGCGGCAAGCAGGATAATTGGGCTGCCAGCTGGGCAAGTGACAACACAAGCCTTGGCAGCAGCGCCCAGACCATGGCAGAGGTCGCCATCCCGGCCTATACCAAGTCCGGGGATGCTGCCGCTGCGGCGGCATCCAAGACCGCCACAGCGGCCTCTGTGGTCAGCTCCTACGCCGACACTGTCACCGAGGTGCTGGGCAAGGTCACCCGCACCACCCAGATCACCGACGAGGTGCTCTCCAACGGCCAGAAGCAGCAGAAACAAACCATCACCGAGACCAGCCGTCAACTGGTGAACGGCGTGCTGAAGGATATCAAGACTGTTACCACCATCGGCGCAAACGGCAAAAAGACCGTGCAGCAGACCATGGAAACGGTGCGGGAACTTGCCTTCTCTGTCACCTCTACCAATGAGGCGCTGGTGGATGGCATCCGCACCACCACCCAGACCGTGACCGATACCCTGACCGACGGCACCGAGAGCCAGAAGCAGACCATCACCAAGACCTACACCGCCATCATCGACGGTGCGCTGCGCACGGTGAAGGAGGTAAAGACCATCGCCGCCGACGGCACCGAGCAGGTGGCAAAAACGCTGGAGGAAGCCTCCTCCAAGAACTTTTCAGGTCTGCTGCAAGGCTGGAAGAAGGAGGCCGACAAGGGCGTGCTGGGCACCTTCAGCACGCTGGTCTCTGCCGTAAAAAGCAAGGACTGGAAGTCCATCGGCCAGTGGGTGCTGTCCACCCTGTACAACGGCCTTGCACCGGAAAGCCAGAAGCTCATTGACGACTTCGGGCAGAACCTCATCCAGCAGCTGAACAAGGCGCTGGGTGATAAGATCAGCAGCATTTCGCAGAAAGCCTGGGACATCGGCAGCAGCATCGCGGACGGCATCGCCAAGGGTCTGGGCAATGCGCTGGGCAAGGACGGCGGGGTGCAGGATATCCTGAATGGACTTAACATCAACGTTTCCGACGTCGGCAGCAAGATTATGGGTGTGTTGGGCACCATCGGCACGAGCATGGGCACCTTTGCAACCGAAGCTGGTGCCAAAATTGCAGGCCTTGCCGGGAGCATGGGCAGCCTTGGCACGATCGCAGAGGGCGTCGGCGGGCTGATTGCAAAGGTGGGCAGCCTGATTATCTCGAACCCGGAGGTTGCCGCGATCATCGCCATTGTGGCGGGCGTGGTGGCGCTGGGCGTTGCGCTGTTTGCGAAGTTTGGCAAGGGCAAGAGCAGCGGCACTACCAGCACGCAAAAAGCACACTCCTACAAGGACATTCAGGACGCCTACTGGTACGGTAACGAGCGTGCCTTTGCGGGCTACGATTACCGCACCGATCCCTACGTCATGAACCCGGACAACAACGCCATGCTGGCATATCAGGCCAAAATGCAGGCGCAGATGGAGCGGCTCTACGGTGTGGTGGAGAAATATCTGCCGGAAGCCGGAAACAGCGTGATCGCGCTTGACGGCGAGCAGGTGGGACGCATCATTACCCCCAGCGTAAACAGAAGCCTGGGCGACCTTACCGTGCTGAGCGAACGAGGAAACTAACCATGTACGAAATCTACGCATACCCATTTGGCAACCCGGACGCAAAGCTGCTGCTCTATCGTCCCAACGACCCGCAGGCGCTGGTGCTGTCCCCCAAGCTGACCCGCGAGGTCAGCTTGGGCGGCAGCCTTGTTTTTACCATGACGCGGGATCATGCACAGTACGATATGCTGCAAAAGCTGAGCACGGTGGTGCAGGTGCGGCGGGATGGCAAAGAAATCTGGCGCGGACGGGTGCTGAAGCACGAGGCCGATTTTTATAACCGGCGGGTAGTGTACTGCGAGGGCGCGCTGAGCTATTTCAACGACTCCTCCATCACCCCCTTCAACTACAAGGGCACGCTGCGCCAGTTTTTGCAGCACCTGATCGACGCACATAACGATCAGGTCAAAAGCAAGATGAAATGCTTCCAGCTTGGCACCGTGACGGCGGCGCTGGGCAACCTTGTGGTGCAGTTCGGCGATGCCGACCAGTACGGCGTTGGCGAGGACTACGGTAAAGTGTGGGACATTCTGGACAAGCTGGTGCTCAAGGTGTTCGGCGGGTATTTTTATTGCAGCTTCGATTCCTCCACCGGCCTGAACGTGCTGAACTATTGCGATCAGGCAGTGGAAGCCAAGCGGCAGACCGCCCAGAAAATCGAGTGTGGACGCAACCTGCTCAACCTGAGCGAGACCACCGACGCCACCGACCTTTATACCCGCATCTATCCTATCGGCTCCAAGCACACGGTGGACACCTCCAAGTGGTACTACAAGCTCATGTGGTGGCGGGACACCTCCAAGGATAAGCACGAGGAGCGCTGGGGCATCATGGAAACAGATGCCGCTACTGTTGCGCAGTATCTGCCTGCATCGGGCTACTCCTACAACTTGGAAGAGGGCTGGATTCAGAACGATGCAGCCGTGCAGAAGTTCGGCATCATTACCCGCATTGTAGAGCTGGACACAGACAGTGCCAACGATACCTTTGCCGCCGGTGTTCAGGCATTGCAGCAGAACTACGCCATGAAGACCAGCTACGTCATACGGGCGGTGGACCTCGTAGACGCAGGCTACAATACAGACCGGCTGGATTTTGCCATGTACTCCCATATAGTCAGCGCACCGCACAGTGTGGATGCCGTCATGCTCTGCACAAAGCTGGTAGAGCCGCTGGAAAAGCCCGGACAAAAGGAGTTTACCTTCGGCATGACACGCCGCACCATGACCGACCGTCAGGTGGCGAACATGGGCACGACCAACCTGCTGCAGGAGAGCGCCTATTCCTCCGAAAAATACCATCAGGACACGCTGAAGCGACTGTTTGAATATGCCGCGCAAGCAAAAAAAGATTCCGATGAAGCCGCCAAGACCGCTACAAACTTTTTGGAGTACACTCCGCAGAACGGTCTGATCGTCCGGCATGATTCCCTGCCCGGAAAGCGGGTACAGATCATGAATGACGGTATCCGGGTCATGGATGGCAGCAGCATGGTCAGTATCCAGTCCAACGCCATCTCCATTACGGACGGCATGGGCAGCTGTTCCATCAGCAGCGGTGCCATTACGTTCAACGGCATTCGAAACAAGCAGGAGCTCTGGTATAACAGCGAAACGACTTTTGGTGCCCAGACTATCCGACCGAGCGGCCTGTCCAGCTACTCTGCGCTGCTGATCCTGTTCCGCAGCCAGAAAGACGGAACGTGGTTCTCTGGCGGTGGCAATGCGGGACTGGTCTCTATGATCGTGCCCGTGAATGGCGTGGAAATGAGCATGGTATACCCATGGAACACCGTGCACAAACGCAGCGTGACCGTATATACAGACCGCATCGTTTTTGGCGAGGGGTACGAAAGAACTTCGAGTTATACAACCGGTGTCCTCGGCGCCGCAACCTACTTCTCCCTACAGTCCCCCACGAGCGACGGCTGGAGCAAAAGCAACGGCATGTGCGTGCCGTACAAGATTTATGGGTTTATGTAATGAAAAAAGAAGGCTTTAAGTATCTGGCAAAGGTTTGCTCTGATGGCAGACTATACAATGGCGCATGGTACCATATCAGCTTTTTGCCCGTACCTGAGCCCAACGAGGCTGTTTTTGACGAATTTCCCGAGACTGGAAACGGCACGAGCTGCAGCGACTATGTATGGGACGGCAAAAAACTAATCTACAGCCCGCCTGAGTCTCCCGCCGCTCCAATACCTGCAGTGCAAATCGCTGATGACGGAACCGAGGTGACCTACACATGAGAGACTATGCCGCGCTGGAAGCGCTCGCCGCCCAAAGCCCCCACCTGAACGATATGCGTATCACAACGCCAAAGGGCACGCTCTCCATGCGGTCGGACTTTGGCTTGTGGCTCAAGCGCGACTCTCCACAAATTGGCAAACCGGAAACCGATTCTATGCTTGTTGAGGTGCCCGGCGCAGATTTTCTGCTGGATCTGACCCGCTCGGTGGATGGCAGCGTACACCACAAAAATCGGAAGATCTCGATGGAGTTTGTCTGCGACCGTCCTAAAACACAATGGGCATATATCCGGTCTAGGTTGGAAGCTTTGCTGCAGGGGCAGTGGCTGCGTTTCTACTTTACCCGGGACGGCGAGGTCTGGGCAGGGCAGCTGGATGTGGAGATGACCCCCGGCGAGTACAAGGCTTCCGTGAAAATCACCGCAACCTGTGACCCATGGCCGAAAGACCGCATTCCGGATCAGCCCGACCCTCCGCAGCCGGATCCGCCGATGGATGCGGCTTCTGCTGTGCTGGGGCAGGCAGTCCTTGGAAAAATGATCTTAGGGAGGAACAAATGAGCTACGAAAAACAGAATTTTGTGGACGGTCAGACCCTGACGGCTGCCCAGCTGAACCACATGGAGGATGGCATTGCAGCCGCCGCCACAGGCGTCAAGGGAGACCCGGGCGAGGGCTTTACCGCCAACGCAAAGGCGCTGCTGCTGAACCTGTTTG
>OGFL01001495.1_pt1 | contig 15841 bp, 17 predicted proteins | sample 1570911 | NCBI WGS metagenome assembly OGFL01 (sample SAMEA2582050, study PRJEB24529) | metagenome | biome: Human gut stool | place: China | collected 2011 | reverse complement strand
AAAACTACTTTGTTGAGGGGAAAGGTCAAAGTGTCGAATAGAAAAGGACAGTTGGTCTTGTCACCGGGCGAACAAGCCGTTTGCCTGGAAGAAGAAATAGAAAAATGTGAAGTCGATGCCCGGGCTGTGGCTGCCTGGGTAGACGGAACTTTTGAATTTGAAAACATGTCTTTAGGCGAAATCACCGATCAATTGGGACGTTGGTACGATGTAGACTTTGTATTTGCCGATCAGCAGTTGAAAGCAATCACTTTTACGGGAGCTGCTACCCGTTATCGTGAATTGGATTTTGTGTTGCGGATGCTGGAAGAATTGGCTCGGGTACGGTTCCAGTTAGAAAATAAAACGATCCGGGTTTCGAAAATTTGAATCTACTAAACTACAAAATTATGAAAAAAGTTGGTAAACCGCTTTGACCTGTCCATATTTTCGCTATATTTGCTTATCATTCCTGCAAATAGTCTGCAAAAGTTTCCCAAAAGGGGTGGCACGAAGCCACTTAAAAGAAACTAAAACAGACGATTATGCGGAATTATCAGAACTCGGCATAGCCGACGGACATAACTATAAAGGGTAAACAACTCTTTATACCATACGCAAACGTGGAAACCTCTTTCGGGAGGGTTTGAAATTGGTATAATGGTTGTCAGTCCTTGTTATGTCCCGCATATTTTTTGCGGGGCACGACAGGGGCGCAGGACAGCTACCAACTTTAGGTTTTCCACGACCTGCGTATGGGGCTGACACCGCGCCCCCTTTTTTATGCCTATCCGGGGCGCATTTCCAACAATCCACACGAATCTATGGAAACCCGTTGCGTCCTGCCGTCCATGCGTAATATCGCCGTCCCTGCGGATTGCACCCGTTCCCGGTTTGGGGCCGGTCGGAATCGGTATGTTTCGGCGGCTCCGGCATGGAACCGGACGCCGGGTCTTGCCGTGCAAAAAAGCAAATCCCGCCTTTCAGTCGCAGCTAATAAATCCTGCCTGCAAGGTCGCACCTCTAAAATCTGGTCTTGCGCTCCTGCTCCGTATGGAAAGGGGACGCATGTTTGCGCGGCATTTACGGGACGGGTTCTCCAGCCTGTGCCGGGGGCGGTCTCCGCATTGAATTCTTCATTGAGTGAAGTTGCGTCACTTGTTCGGTCGGAGCCGCCCCTTTTTTCAAACCGGTGTTCCGGCCGTAAAACGGCACGTGCATTGATGAACAACGCAAAAATTCCACGATGAACCAGCACGATCCCGATTCCGAACAAGCCCTGCGGGCCATCGACCGCTTTTACGCGACGCAGGTCAATATCTGCATTGCGGCGTTGAATAGAATGCAGTCGGCGGAGCTGGCCGACAAAAACATCATCATCCGGGCGATCATGTGCGACATGCCCGATTGCGGCATCTTCGCCGATCCCGCGGCCGAAGACTACGGCGTCGATTTTTGGGCCGACCGGGCGGAGTATGTGAACGACACGTCGTTCAATCTCTACGTTACGCAGGCCGAGGAAAAGGTGCTGTGGAACATCGGGGAGAAAGGCCGGAAACCGGAGCGTCTGGCGGTTCCGCAGCAGCGGATCACGGTGCGGGCCGACGGGATAAGCAGGCCCCCGTATATCCCGCTGATCTATTTGACGGTGCTGAGTTCCAAACTGACGGCGATGGCGCTGGCGGACGTGCTGCCGGCAGCGGATTTGTCCGGCTATTGCGACGAGCGGGTGATGGCGTCCTTGGGGGGGAGCGCATAGCAGGGGTATTGGACAGGATGACTGAAATGCAGGACGGGGAGGAGGAGGCCGGGAGGCCGGTAAGCTGAAACGCTGCGGACCGAAAAAACGGGACGGACCCGAAAGCCCGTCCCGCCGCTGAAAAAGTTGGCGTCACCCCTGTTCTACAGGTTCTTTTTTCCACTCCTCCGGTTTTTCCCGCCGGACGGGGTGTTTCATCCGCTCAAGTTCGCGCTCCAGCAGTTTGTCCACCAGCTTGCGTTGGGCTTGCCGGGCCTCGAACGGCGTGGGCGGAATGTCCGAAACGTCCATCTTCAGATAATCCAGATAACTCTGATAAGAAATGCCGAAGATGTAACGTCCGAGCCGTTTCCAAACCCGTTTGTGGCATTTCGCCTTGTATTCGGGTTCATAATACATTTGGTCAAATTCCTGAACCGCCTTGACTCTCAGGCGCATATATGAATTATTGTAACTTATAAAATAAAAAATTTTAGTTTTTGAGCGATATTGCTCACTAAAATTTACGCAATTAATTGCGGTTCAGGTTAAAAGAGAAGTCCCTCAATTCCTCTCGCGTGGAGAGCCTGCAAAATTGGTATTCGGCGGGCAGAACGGTCCAATAATCATACTTTCTCAGATTCGCCGAGGAGGTTTCCAGACAGATCCGGTCCTCGGCGTCCCGGTCGCCGACGATTCCCCATAGCGACGTTCGGCTGTCGCAGCCGGGATCTGTCGCATGGAACAAATAGACGTCGCCGATGCGGAATTTGCAGGTTTTTATGGTCATATCAGGTTCGTTAGGGTTTTATGGCGGCAAAGGTGAAAATCCTGAAGCAAACCTCCAACTTGCGTGGTAACTGTTACGACATTAATCTGTTGGGGAGGGGCAAATGAAAACTCCGGATGTGCATTCGCATCCGGAGTCTCCTCTGTTTTTCGGTTCTTCGTTTCCGCTTCCCGTCATTCGGCTTTCAGCTCGACGACGACGCTGCGGGCGCGGTCCGTCGAGAAGAGTTTCAAACCTGCCTTCATCAGGTAATCGCCGCTTACGACGCGGTCGTTGTGCTCGATACGCGGATTCTGCCCCGGCATGAGGTTTATTTCGCGGATGCGGTAGCGCAGATCGGGGGCCAGTCCGGTCAGCCGTACGGAGGGCAGCTGCTCCCCGTAGCGCGGATTGAGGTCGTAGGCGAAGACTACGGAGCCGGTCCGGCGGTCGGTGCCTGAAAACAACAGCGGCATCACCGGGGCCGAGACGGCGACGATAAGCGCGAAGACGCCCACCGTCCACCCCGCCTGCGGAACCGTCACCCCGAAAGTTTCGGCGATCTGCGGGATAATCCCGACGACGCCCATTTCGGTGTTGATGATGCCGAAGACGCCGAAGGTCAGGATTGCAACCAGTCTTCCCGGACTGTATGCGAGCCGTTTTTTCATGGTCGTTCCGTCTTATTTCAGGCTGTTTCCGAAGAACTCTTCCAGCTTGTCGAACGGGATCAGCCCCGTGCGGTCGTAGAGATCGACGTGCCCCGCGCCCGGTACGACATACAGCTCTTTCGGCTCGGCGGCCCGTCTGAAGGCGTCCTCGCTGAATTCGCGCGAATGGGCGTTTTCCCCGACGATGAAGAGCAGCGGACGCGGCGAGATGGTCTCGATGTCGTTGAAGGGGTAGAAGTTCATGAACTTCACGTTGCTTGCGAGCGTGGGGTGCGTGGTCGTCCGGTGCGTCGCCCCTTCGGGCGTGAACTCTCCGCGCGGCGTGCGGTAGAAGGCGTAGAATTCCCGCTCGACCGGGGTGGAGTTTTCCGTCAGCTCGTCTGCCGTGCCGCCGGTGTATGCGGTTTCTCCGCCCGTAAACTCCGCGTAGCGCTGTTCCGCCGCTTCGGCCAGTATCCGCTTCCGCTGCTCAAGTGTCAGGGCGTTTTTCAGTCCGCTGCGGCTGGCTGCGCCCATGTCGTACATGCTCACCGTGGCGACGGCTTTCAGCCGGGGATCGATCTTCGCCGCGCTTACGGCGAAACTTCCGCTGCCGCAGATTCCGATTGCGCCGATGCCGCTGCGCTCGACGAACTCCCGCGTTCCGAGGAAATCCGCCGCCGCGCTGAAATCCTCGGCGTATATCTCCGGGGAGACCGTGTTGCGCGGCTCTCCCTCGCTGTCGCCCCAGAATGACAGGTCGATGGCGAGCGTGACGAATCCGCGTTCGGCCATTTTGATCGCATAGAGGTTCGCAGCCTGCTCCTTGACGGCTCCCATCGGGTGGCCGACGATGATTGCGGGACGTTTTTCGCCCGGTTTCATCTCCTTGGGCCGGAAGAGGTTGGCGCCGACCTTCATTTTGTACTGGTTCGGGAAGGATACCTTTTATCTCGTCTGTCGTGCGTTCGACGACCAGCCAAAAAGAGCCGTGTTTCGTCCGTGTGTTTGTATAGCCAAGCTCTTTAAAAACTCTTCCGACCTGCACCGCATTCAGCCGGATACTGCCGCCGAATCGGGCGACGATCTGGCTGGCGGTGACGTAAGCCCCCTTTTCGTAACCGACGGGGTGGCGGTAGTACATCAGGATCAGTTCGCGTGCGGGATTGGGCGTTTCGAAACGGTGGTTCGCGCGGTTCAGTTCCTCGATTTCGTGGTCCCTGTACCAGTAGCGGAAACCGTTGTCGAGCAGATGTTTTGCCTGTGCGTACAGCCCTTCGTAGTCGATATTGGCGGTCCAGGGATTGTCGATCGCCGCAACCTCGAATGGCAGCCAGCGGCGGTTGCCGGTGTCGTCGGTGAGGAACTGGAGGTTGTTGCCGGTGGCGCAGAACGAGGCCACGTGGGGCAGATGTACCTTGTTGCGCCCGTAGGCGGGACGTTCGTTCACGTAGAGCGTGGTGGTCATGGCCTTGAGCTGGTTCAGTTCGCTGCGCTGCATGGAGTCGATCTCCTCAAAGTTGACGAGCAGGTTCTCCGTCATGGTGAAGAGGTCGTCCTTCGTGAGCCGCTGCGAGTTGGTTTTGGAGGTGTAGTAGCGCCTGAGGACGGGCGGCAGGAGGTTCTGGAAGAACGACGTCTTGAAGCATCCCTGCCGCCCGATCAGGACGAGGATGACATGGTTCACCACCTTCGGGTCAAGTGCGGCGGCGACCATCCCGACGAACCAGCGGCGGAAACAGAGGTCGAAACGCGCGGTGTCGCCATCGGCGGGGTGCACCATTGCAGCCAGGTTGCCGATATGGTCCGTCACGCCGTCCCATGGTCCCGCCTTTTCGAGAAACTCCTCCAACGGGTGGTAGCGGGGCGCGAAGTCGGAGAGCAGGAGCGTGCGTAGGTGGAAGAGGTCGGCCTCCAGTCCGTCGCGGCGCATGGAGCACCAGAGGGAGTTCTCGACCGTGTCGTTCATGGGAGCCCAACCGTCGGGTGAGGGGATGCCGTCGGTGACGGGGCGGTATTCGAGCTGGTGTGTCAGTTGGTTCATCCGCAGTTGCATGGAGCCACCGGTGAAGCACTCCATCTCTTCGACCGTGGCCTTGCGCTGCCGCCCACTTCCGTTGCGGGGGGAAACATCGGAGAGTTTCATTGTGGCGTGCTCGGCAGTCAGGGCGTAGCAGCTCTTGGCTGTGGAGCGGACGGAGGCCGCGTCATAGTCGGAGAACAGTTCGACGGCCCACGCCTCGGCTTCGGCCTCTGGCACACCGAAACGGTTCATCAGGTAGAGGCACCGGCTGATGTAGTCGTTGTGGCTGCCGGCTGCGTAGTGTACGCCCTCTTCTTCCACAAGCCGGCGTACGGTGCTTTCGGCGTGTGTGGCCGATGTCTTCCGTCCTCTGTGTCTCTTCCCTGCGGCGATGTCCTGTTTGGGTCCGGCCTTGGCAGTGGGTGGTGGGGCGAACTTCATCCGTTTGGCGTCGGGGCGGTAGAGCGTGTCGGGATCGTGGCAGATCACGGACATACGGGTAGCGTTCTTGCACTGCCGGTCGATGGCGATGCCGGTGAGCCGAGCGTAGTAGGCGTTTACCGTCTGGCGGGGAAGTTCTCTGCCGTCACATTGCCCTCCATCCAGGCGATGACACGTATGCCGCGTCCGGACAAGGTCTTGTAGACAAGGAACGAGTGCGGGTCGGCCTTTACCCGCTCGAGGGCCTCGTCGAAGATCGCTTCGGGGATGCCGTCGATGTCTACCATGATGGCACCCGGATAGCCTTTGATGTGCTTCGAAGAGCGTCCTCCCTCGAGGAGGACGGAAGGGATGAAGGCCGGTTGGTTCTGTTTGATCTGGCCTTGCTGCCGTTTCGCCGTTTCGGCGTCTTGTCCTTCGCAGGCCGCAAGCGCGCGGAACAGGGCGGTGGCGGCGGTATGGCGCTCGCCGGTCAGTTCTTGTACGATTTCTTCCCATGTGCAGGGAGAAGGTGTGGTTGCGCGAAGCGAGAGAAAGCGCGAGGGGCGGAATGTGTTTTCCATGTAAAATGTTTTATTAAATTTGTTCAATGTTCAGATGTGCTGTTGGGGAACGAAGCGTTCGAATTAGCCTCTGAAATTTTTGACAAGTTTACGTATTTATCCATTCATATTGTCCCCGACATACTGGGGTCATTGTGAATGAATAACAATGAAAATATTAATAATTAAATATTTATAACATGAAAACGGTGTTTACATTCCCTTCCTTGGGGCTTTTTGTCGAAAAGCTGATGAGACGTTTCCGGATAACCGAACGTCTTTACAAAAGCGAACTGTTTGCCGGTAGCCGCAGCTATGGTGCGATTAAAAAGGGGGCGACCTCCGTCTGAGCTACTACGCCCGCCTTGCCACCCTCGTTTACGACCTTGCCGGCGAAGAGGAGTTCCGCCGCCTGGCACATGAGGCGGTGGAGCTGTATATACAGGAGAAGAAGAAGAAGGGGGAAAAGCTTGATGATAAGATATAGGGCAAACATTCGGGCAGCCAGGAGAAATTTTGGTGGAGGAGCTTGGCAGTCATATGGACGAAAGTAATCCGGTAGCTGTGATTGCCGAATAAAATCTTCTTGTTTTATAGCGAAGTCATAGAGATGATTTTGTTTTTATATTATCTTTGTGGCCGCAAACAGTCTAATGTAAAAGCTTATCAATAATTTAATTATAATAGTATGAAAAACTATCTTGTATTTTCTATGGCGGCTCTGTTGGTCGGAGCTTCTTGTAACACAAAGCAGGAGAAGGCGGCTGAAGGCTTTACCGGCGCACCGGGAGAAGTGAAGTTGATCACGCTCGATCCCGGACATTTCCATGCCGCATTAGTGCAGAAAGTGTCTTATCCGCAAGTTTCTAAAGATGTTTATGTGTACGCACCCACCGGTTTCGACGTGGATGAGCACTTGAAACGTATCCAGGGATTCAACACACGTGCGGAGAATCCGACGGCTTGGAATGAAATCGTTTATACGGGAGATGATTACCTGGAAAAAATGTTGGCCGAGAAGAAGGGAAACGTGATGATCCAGGCGGGAAACAACGGCAAGAAGACCGAATATATCAAGAAAACGCTTGAGGCCGGCATCAATGTGCTTTCCGACAAGCCGATGGCGATCAACAGCCAGAGCTTTAAATTGCTGGAAGAATGTTTTGCTATCGCTAAACAGAAAAACATCATGCTGTATGACATCATGACTGAACGGAATGAAATCACTACGATGTTGCAGCGCGAACTTTCCACTATCCCGGCTGTTTATGGCGAGCAGTTGAAAGGTTCTCCCGAAGAACCGGCTATCGTGAAGGAGAGTGTGCATCATCTGTTTAAGCTGGTCGACAATAAACCGCTGACTCGTCCGGTATGGTATCTTGATGTGACTCAGCAGGGGGAAGGTATCGTCGATGTGACGACTCACCTGGTTGACCTGGTTCAGTGGGAAGCATTCCCGGATCAGGTGATCGACTACAAGAAAGATATCGAACTGATAGATGCCAACCGTTGGACAACTTCTATCAGCCCTGAAGAATTCAAACAGGTGACGGGAACGGAAGCTTATCCTGATTTCTTGAAGAAAGATGTAGAAAACGATACATTGAAAGTATATTGCAACGGTGATATCGTTTATAAGATCAAAGGGGTGACAGCGAAGGTTTCGGTGATTTGGAATTATACCTTCCCCAAAGGTGGCGGTGATACCCATTTCTCCGTCATGAAAGGCAGCAAGGCCGACTTGGTCATCCGCCAGGGCAAGGAACAGAACTATCAGCCGGAACTGTTTGTCGAAGCAGTGAAAGGAGTGGATCTGGCCGCTTACGAAAAGGACCTTACCGCTTCTATGGAAAAAGTCTCAGCCGAATATCCTGGTGTGGCCTTGAACAAGGTAGGCGACGGCGTATGGCAAGTCGAAATCCCCTCAAAATACCGTGTAGGCCATGAAGCTCATTTCGGCCAAGTGACGGAACATTTCCTTGACTATCTGAAAGACGGCAAACTGCCGGATTGGGAAGTGCCTAATATGCTGGCTAAGTATTATACGACAACTTCGGCGCTGGATATGGCGAAAGCGAAGACAAAATAAGAAAAAGCATTCTTTTACATCTAATTTTAGGTCGAGGGAGGTGTGTCGAAATAGCCTTTTCCCGCGCTTGTCGCTATAGCCGTCTAGTGCGGGGAAAAGTATATTTTGGCACACCTCCTCTATTTTAAGAATTGTTTCCTGTATTCGGTGGGAGTAAGGCCGGTGTTACGTTTGAATATGCGGTTGAAATGGGCTATCGTGTTGAAACCACATTCAATACTGATCTGGATCACATCCATCGTGTTTTCGACCAATAGCTTGCAAGCATAGCCAATACGAAGATCCAACATATATTCCGTAAATGTTTTTCCCGATCTTTCTTTAAAATAGCGACAGAAAGAAGAAGCATTCATGGCAACCAGGGAAGAGATTTCATTCAGGTCTATATCTTCCTTGAAATGGCCGGAGAGGTAGGTCAGTATCTTTTCCATCCGTTGGTCCATTGTTAGCGATATGGACTGGCAGAAATGCACGCTTCCGAGGTAACGTTTCTCTTTGAAGTTGGCCATTAGGTCTAACAGATGCAGTAGATGGATGATTCTCATTGTCCCTTTGCTGTCGGGGAGTTGTTCTATGCAGGTGATGATCTCCTGGTTGGCAGGGTAGGGGAAATGGATTCCCCGTTCAGATTCGTCGAGCAGTTTTTTGATATGGGCCAGGTCGGCGTAGTTGTTGATGGCATGCGACATGAACTCCTCCTCGAACTGGATAATTGTTCCTTTCACCCGTTTCGACATGTCTCCGATCTCGTATTCGGCTGCGCTTTTCATATAATGAGGTACACTGTGCCCGACGAGAGTCAGGTCATACGGTTGGAAGATTTCCATGCTGTCGGCCACGAACCGTTCTCCGGAACTCTCCTTTACATATATGATTTCAAATTCTTTGTGAACATGCCAGGGGAAGGTGAACTTATCATAGTCGTAATGTCTGGCTATTATCGGAGTCCCTGCGTATATTGTCAACTGCTCATGCATTAATTTGTTTCCCATATCCCGTATCATTCTTGTTTCGGGAACAAATATAGTTTTTTCCTTTATTTCTTTTTTAAAACAAACAGTCATTAACCCTATTTCCCAAGATAGTGCAATTATCTGCAAAAAAAAGATATATCCGCCGGGTTCAATCTCCGTATCTTTGTCAAAAGAAAAAAATCTAAATTCTATTATCATGAGTACAACACGAAGAGAATTTCTGAAAAGATCGATTACGGCCGGTGTCGGTATGTTCATCGCGCCGACTATTGTCCCAGCCTCTGTTTTTGGCCCCAATGCACCATCCAACCGCATCAATATCGGAGCGATCGGAACCGGACGTATTTCACGGGACCATGATATGCCCGGAGTCTGGAAATATGACGATGTGCGGATTATTGCAGCAGCAGATCCGGATGCCAACCGTGTGGCTGATGCAAAAAAACTGGTGGAAGGGTATTATTCAAAAAAGTTAGGGAAACCCTATACGGGGGTGATTACCTATGAAAATTATAAAGATCTTTTGGCCAATAAAGATGTTGATGCGGTTTTAGTTAGTACGCCGGATCATTGGCATGCTAAAATAGCGATAGATGCGGTTCGGGCAGGCAAGGATGTCTATTTGCAGAAACCGACCTCTTTGACTATCGAAGAGGGACGCAAGATGAGCGATGCGGTAAATGCAACGGGACGTATTTTACAGATCGGTAGCCAGCAACGTTCTATGGAACAATTCCGTTATGCTTGTGAGCTGGTGCGTAATGGGCGTATCGGGCAGTTGAAGGAAATCGAAGTCCGCTTGCCCGGAGATCCTTCCGGAGGTAAGATTGAAGCAGTGCCTGTCCCGAAAGGATTCAACTATGATCTCTGGTTAGGACAGACTCCGTACGTGCCTTATATGGTCGACCGTGTGCATCCGCAGGTAGGATATGGCCGTCCGGGATGGTTGCGTTGTGAGCAATTCGGTGCCGGTATGATTACAGGATGGGGAGCACACCATTTCGATATAGCACATTGGGCAATGGATAAGGAATATTCAGGACCGATTGAAATATCAGGACGTGCCACCTTTGCTTCTGGTGGTTTGTGGGATGTGCATGGAGATGATTTTGAAACAGAAATGTTGTATGACAATGGTGTGATTGTCCGAGGTACTACCAATACGAATGAAAAACCGAACGGTGTCTTGTTTACCGGGACGGAAGGCTGGATATTTGTAAGTCGTGGTGCATACCAGGCTTCGGCTAATGACCCCGCCACGGCCGGAAAATCGAAAGCCTTGCAGGCGTCGGATCCTAAGATCCTGACTTCGGTGATCGGAGAAAATGAAGTGCATCTGTATAAGAGCAGAGACCATCACGGTAACTGGTTGGAAAGTGTTCGTACAAGAAAGCAAAACATTACGCCGGCTGAGGTTGCTCACCGTTCTTGTTCGGCTTGTTTGTTGCAGCATATTGCAATGAAATTGAACCGTAAGCTCTATTGGGATCCTATTTTGGAACGTTTTAAAAATGATGATGAAGCAAATTCGATGATTGCTCGTCCGCATCGTCCTCCTTATAATTTTTGATCGATATGAAACGGATTTTAATTTGTTTATTGTGTGGTTTTCTGGCTTTGCCACTCTTTGCCGCCAGATCATTGAAAGTGGTTGTTGAAGCGGGTGATTTTGAAAGACAAGACTGTGTCGTTTCCGTATCTGTGCCCGGCTGGGATGTAGACAGGAAATCGGGAGTGGTTATGTTTGAAAAGGTAGGCAAGAAAAAGAAACCTGTCAAATGCCAGGTGATTTGGAAGGATGATAAAACTCCCGTGTTATATTGGGTCTTGGATGGAATTACTCCTTCCGGTGAGTCTCGTGAATTTGTTATCCAACAGAAAAAAGGTTCTGCCGGTACAGGAACGATGAAGGTGGAAGATACGGGGAAAGCATTGGTTTTGAAGCAGAATGGTAGTGAGATATTGCAATACAACTATGCAACTGTTTTCCCGCCTGCAGGAGTGGATTTGTCTTATCAGCGTAGCGGTTTCATTCATCCCGCCTATTCTCCTTCGGGGAATGTGTTGACGGCGATACAGCCTAAAGACCATTATCATCATTATGGTATATGGAATCCGTGGACTCGTATAGAGTATGACGGGAAAATGTATGACTTGTGGAACCTGCGGGATAAACAGGGAACTGTGCGTGCGCGTGATATCAAACAGACGTACCAAGGCGATATCTGTGCCGGCTATAAAGCTGGGTTGGACCATTATATTTTTACGTCTTCCGGCGAAAAGGTGATTATGAATGAATCATGGACTGTCAAGGCATGGAATGTCGGCGGAGGTTTCTTGTGGGATTTTGAATCGGGGTTGGATCCGGCGACCGAACTGCCTGTTTTGATCAAAGCTTATCGTTATGCTGGATTCGGATGGCGTGCGACGGAAGAATGGACGAAAGAGAACTGCGAGATGTTTACGTCCGAAGGAAAGACACGCCAGGAAATAGACGGGACGACGGCACGCTGGATTTATACCACCGGACAATGCCGTGGAGGGCGTTCCGGTATGTTGTTCTTGGGACATCCTGATAATTACAATTCACCGGAACCGCTTCGTATCTGGAATGAAGGTGCGAACGGGGGAAGGGGAGATGCTTTTGTCAATTTCGCCCCGACAAAAAACAAAGACTGGAAATTGATGCCGGGTAAGCATTATACCTTGCGCTATCGTGTCTTTTCGTATGATGGTGAGATGACACGTGAACGAGCTGACCGGTTGTGGAATGATTTTGCATATCCTCCTAAGGTGACGATTAAGAAATAATGATTAAAGTGATAGAATAATGAATAAGATCGTATTGGTAATAGTCGCATTTTTAATGGCGGGGCATATTATGGCCCAAAAAAAAGAAGTTTCAGCAACAAAGATCGGTAACCGGATTGATGTTTTGATCGGTAATAATTTCTTTACGAGTTATCGTTTCCAGCCGGATGAGAAATATCCGTTCTTTTTCCCTGTGAATGGACCGGTATCGGGTGGAACCGTGACCTCTATGCGCAACGGGGTATACCCGCATCATAGTTCCCTGTTCTTCGGTTGCGACCGTGTGAATGGGGGAAACTATTGGCAGGAAGGGCTTGAACGTGGACAAATCGTGTCGATAGGTGCCCGTATCGTCGAGGCTAAGGGGGAAAGGGTTGTGATTGAAGACGAATGTATCTGGAAACGTCCGGATGCCCAGGCTCCGGTCATCGACCGCCGGAAGATCACGATTTCTTCTCCTTCCAAAGATTTGTATCTGTTAGATTTCGATATCGAAATGGAGATGTTGATGGATGTGACGATTTTGAAAACCAACCATTCCCTGTTCAGTGCACGTGTGGATGCTGACCTGACTGTTAAACAAGGGGGTGTGATGATCAACTCGGAAGGCAAAAAGGGTGAAAAAGGTACGTTCGGTGTCGGATCGGCCTGGATCGATTGCTACGGCAAGAGACAAACAGGGGTGGAAGGCATTGCGATCATGCAGCATCCGTCCAATCGCTGGTTCCCTTCTCCTTGGTTTACCCGCGATTATGGATTTATGTCTCCGACTCCTATGTATTGGCCTGAAAACGGGAGAGAATCGAATTTGAAAAAAGGAGAAAAGATTAATTTGCGTTACCGGGTGGCCGTACATGCGGGGGATGTGAAAGAAGCCAATGTGGCACAGTTGTTTGAACAATATAAGAGTGAATAAGTCATGGAACTGAATTTAAAAGGTAAAGTCGCTATAGTCACTGGTGGCGGTGGCGTTTTGGGGGGAAGTATTGCCCGTAGTTTGGTTGAAAATGGAGTGAAGGTGGCGATCATGGATATCCGTCAAGACAAGTTGGATGCTCGAGTAAATGAATTGAAATCGTTTGGAGAAGTGATCGGAATACCTTGTAATGTGCTCGACAAAGCCAGCTTGGAAGCAGCTCGTGAAAGATTGCTTGCCGAATGGGGCAGTATCGACATCTTGGTTAATACTGCAGGCGGTAACTTGCCTGGAGCCACGTTGCGGGAAGACCAAACTGTGTTTGATATGAAAATCGAGGATTTCAATCGGGTGACTGATCTGAATATGAATGGGACGGTCTATCCTTGCTTGGTTTTCGGTAAAGCTATGGCAGATCAGGGATCCGGTAGCATTGTCAATATCTCTTCAATGGCGGCATTGTCGGCTATTACCCGTGTGCCGGGTTATTCTGTAGCGAAGAGCGGTGTTAGTATCTTTACACAATGGTTGGCAATGGAAATGGCATTGAAGTTCAATGAAAAAATACGTGTGAATGCTTTAGCTCCTGGGTTCTTTATCGGTGACCAGAATCGGGCAGTGTTGATCAATCCGGATGGAACTTATACGGAACGTAGCCGTAAAGTGTTGGCTCGTACTCCGATGGGGCGTTTTGGAGATATCAGGGAACTGAATGGTATTGTTCATTTCTTATGTTCCGAACAGGCCAGCTTTATTACCGGAACCGTTATTCCGGTCGATGGTGGATTTAGCTCATTTAGCGGAGTCTAAGGTATGGCGTTGGAGAAGACATGGAGGTGGTTCGGCAGGAAAGATTCTGTCAGACTTGCCGATTTAAAGCAGATGGGAGTGGAGGGAGTTGTTACGTCCCTCCATCATATTCCGGCTGGTGAGGTTTGGCCGGTAGAGGAGATCTTGGCTGTTAAGCAGGAGATAGAAAATCATGGTATGAGGTGGAGTGTTGTGGAGAGTCTTCCTGTCTCTGAAGGAATCAAAATCTGTTCCGCCGACCGTTCCCGCCTGATTGAAAACTATCGGCAGTCTTTGCGCAATTTGGGAGCCTGTGGTATAGATACCGTATGTTATAATTTTATGCCTGTGCTGGATTGGGCACGGACGGATTTGCATTATAAAAACGCGGATGGAGCCGAATCCATGCTGTTCGATTATCCGACTTTTGCCGCTTTTGATATTTATATTCTCAAACGGGAGGGGGCGCGTGAAAGTTATCCTAAGGATATTCAGGAAAAAGCTGCCGGGATAATTGCCGGACTATCCTTGGAACAGCAGGAAGAACTGGCCCATAATATTATCATTGTGACACAAGCATTCATTCATGGTGTAGTGGGGGAAGGAGAAGATTATAAAAAACAGTTCCTCGATTATCTGAAAACGTATGATCGGATAGGGAAAGAACAGTTGCGCCATAATCTCGTCCTGTTTTTGGACGATGTGGTTTCGGTTGCGGAGGAAGCTGGGGTGAACCTTTGTATTCATCCGGACGATCCCCCTTTTCCTTTACTTGGATTGCCGAGGATAGCAGGGACGGTTGAAGATATCCGGTGGATACTCAGTCAATGTGAATCTGTTGCTAATGGGATAACCTTTTGTACCGGTTCTTTATCGGCACGTCCTGATAATGATCTGGTTTTAATGGCGAAAGAGTTTGCTTCCCGTATTCATTTCGTACATTTGCGGAATACGGCATTTTTACCGGATCATGGCTTTTATGAATCTGGGCATTTGGGAGGAAGTGTCGATATGTTTGCTGTGGTGAAGGTTTTGCTAGAAGAACAAATCCGGAGGAAAAAGGTTGGACGCAAGGATATAAGGTTACCTTTCCGACCTGATCATGGTTTACGGATGTTGGATGATTATGGTAGGAGGGCTAACCCTGGATATCCTTTGATCGGTCGTTTGAAAGGACTTGCCGAAATAGATGGTTTGCAAACTGGAATAGAACGTTTTTTAATCGAGAATCCGGATAAAATAAATTAGATGTGTGATAAGATGAAGAAGTATTTGATTTTTACGGTGGCATCGCTCTTGTTGATGCCTTCCTGTCTGACAAAGAAAGAAAAGCCGGGCGAACTGACCAGGACTTCGGGAGAGGTAAAGTTGGTTACGCTCGATCCCGGTCATTTCCATGCAGCTCTTGTACAAAAGAACTCTTATAAGCAAGTGGCGGACGAAGTATATGTGTATGCTCCGGAAGGGGACGATGTGCAGGAACATTTGAATAAGATCAATGGCTATAATACACGGACTGACTCTCCTACCAAATGGAAAGAAGTTGTTTATTTGGGGTCGGATTTCCTGGAAAAGATGCTTTCTGAAAAGAAGGGGAATGTAATGATTACAGCCGGAAACAATGGGAAGAAGACTGAGTATATCAAACAGACACTTATGGCCGGTATTCATGTTTTGGCGGATAAGCCGATGGCCATAAACAGCGAGAATTTCGGTCTGCTCAAGGAATGTTTCGATATTGCTCGCGGGAAAGGTATCTTGTTGTACGATATTATGACGGAACGTCATGAGATAACAACTGTTTTGCAGCGCGAACTTTCCTGCATTCCGGCTGTTTATGGTGAACAGTTAAAGGGCACTCCTGAAGAACCGGCAATCGTCAAGGAAAGTGTGCATCATTTCTTTAAAGTAGTTTCCGGGACTCCTCTGAAACGTCCGGCTTGGTTTTTTGATGTGAATCAACAGGGCGAAGGTATCGTCGATGTGACGACTCATCTGGTCGATCTTGTGCAGTGGGAGGCTTTTCCGGAGCAGGTGATCGATTATACTCAAGATATCGAGCTCTTAGATGCCAACCGTTGGACAACTTCTATCAGCCCTGAAGAATTCAAACAGGTGAC
>OGFL01001455.1_pt1 | contig 16233 bp, 10 predicted proteins | sample 1570911 | NCBI WGS metagenome assembly OGFL01 (sample SAMEA2582050, study PRJEB24529) | metagenome | biome: Human gut stool | place: China | collected 2011 | reverse complement strand
AAAGACTGGAATCAAGGGAAAGACATATTACTTTGACACCTTTGATGGGGCTATGAAAACTGGAGTTTTCTATAATAAAGAAACCGGAACATTACAGTACTATGGAAATAATGGTCAAATGAACTACGGTAATGTAGTAATTAACGGAAAAGTTTATACCTTTGATGCTGCAGGTAATTATTTAGGTAAGGGCAATGTAACAATTGATGGCCATGATTATTATTTAGGAAATAATAATCAAGTATTGGTAGGCTTCCAAAAGATTAGTAATAATACATATTATTACAATAAAGATAATGGTCAAAAAGAATACGGTCAAAAGAATATAGATGGCAGTTGGTATATGTTTGATGATAAGACAGGGATAATGAAAACAGGCTTTGTAACTATCCCAAGTCAAAATAAGACAGTCTACTATGGAAATAATGGTCAAATGCAATATGGTCAAAGAAATATAGATGGACATTGGTACATGTTTGATACATATAATGGAGCCATGAAGACAGGTTTAGTATATATTCCAGAACAAAACAAAACTGTATATTATGGATCAAATGGTCAAATGCAATATGGAGTATTTAGGGTGGGAAAAATAACCTATACTGCTGATCATATATCAGGGGCAATAATTGGAGTTTATAATGATGCAGAGGTAATTGGGCAAAATCCAGAGTTACCAACGGGCTGTGAAATAACCGCTGTAACTATGATGTTAAGGTATGCAGGTGCTAATATTAATAAAATTCAATTAGCAAATGAAATGCCAAGAAGTAATAATGGTGACTATGGATTTGTTGGAAATCCTTTTAGTGTTACTGGCTGGTGGGTATTTCCAACAGGTGTTGCACCAGTTGTAAATAAACATTTAGGACATAGTCAAGTTATGACTGGAGCAAGTTTAGAAAGCATAAAGAATAAACTTCTAAATGGACATCTAGTCGTTGCATGGGTGGCAAATATGAATGGTTTTGTAAACCATGCAATTGCTCTAACCGGATACAATGGAAATACATTGTATTATAATAATCCGTGGACAGCTAGAAAAGAAAGTATGTCGGTTTCTAGTTTCTATACACATTGGAATGCAGATAAACAAAGAGCATTGAGTTATTAGTAATTAGAATAAATAAACGCAGATAAATCAAGATAATAACATCTTGTTTCATCTGCGTTTTTGTTTATTCTTCTATTGGGAGTAGGCAATATGAGCCTGTAGTATCAATGCGATATGAATTTTCTTCATTACCTTGTAAAGTCATTTCCATATCAGTTGCATAGATTACTAGACCTAATTTATGTCCCTTAGGAAGATGATAGAACATAGGCTGCGTAGTAATTTCAACATCATAGAATTTATTAGCTTCAAGTTCATCTGTACTAAAGTCATTATGACGGTTTTGCAAGTTCAAGTGAGCTTGTGTAATCATCTTAAATGGTGTTTCCTTAGCTAATTTAAATTCTACTAAATTATCTTCTTTCCAATGATAACCAAGATCTAAACCACGTCTTTCAAGAATTGTAGGAGTAGCTCCTAGACGTTTAGCATCGCCATAATCAACCAATTTAACACTAACCAAGCCATGATCAAGTTGACTAGCAATCTTCAATTTGATTTTAGCGACACCTTTAAGTAAAGTCTCATGCTTTAAAGGTTTGCTAGTGAGGATTAAACGGTTAGTTTCAAGTTTTGGACTAGTTGATGCAAGAATTTCTTCTTTCCAATTGGCGATGTCCGTTTGATAATGTTTAAATGTAGTTTCTGGCAAATGATCACTAAACTCTAAAGTTTGATTTTCTTTCTTTTGTGCAGAAAGAGAATCAGAATTTAAGTATAACTTAGTAAAGTTCTTGCTTTGCCAACTAGAATAAGTTTCCCATGTACTTTCCTTAGTATTATTTTGAACTAAGATATCTGGGAGCAATTCTTTAGCATTATTTTCAACACCATATAATTTATGACTTAACCAAAGATTCATCATATCTGTGAAATCAAGTGATTGGAAATTGTTGATATAGATATGTTGACCTTGATGCAAGATAAGTTTCTTCGTTACTTCAACATCACCAAGTTTATTATATAAGTTAAATACATTCTTTAACTTAACATTCCAGTCATTGAGACCATGAACCATCACAATATCACACTTAATGTTACCTACATCTTTCAAGTAGTTACGAGCATCCCAGAAAGTGTTGTAATTACCAGTAGTGCGATCTTGATCTTTAGTAATAGTTGATAGGAATTTATTAAAACCATCTTTAGAGTGATTATAGTCACCAGCACTTTTTTGACGGCTAAAACATTCTTCAGCTAAGATGTCGGCATCTTCTCCAGGAAAACCACCAGGTGCAATAACAAGTCCGCCTTCGCGATAGTAGTCATACCAGCTAGAGATAGCAGCTTCACTAATGATAGTCTCTAATCCTGCCACACCAGTAGTAGCGGCAGCTGTGGCAAGCGTTCCTAGATATGATTTCCCAGTCATAGCTACTTTTCCATTTGACCACCAAGCAGGAATAGCCTTATTAGCTTCTTTAGTTGTAAAGGCCGTTCTCTTTCCGTTTAACCATTCAACTACATCTTTAGCTCCTAGAGTTTCAGCTTCATCGCCACAAGTTCGGTAGCCATCAGAATCTAGAGTCCCAACTCCACCAGAATAAACAACAGCAAATCCACGAGCTAACATGTAGTCATTAAAAGTATATGTAAATAAGTGTTCCCAACTTTCTTCAGCATTTTTAGTAGAGATCACAACAGGACGTTTCTTAGGAAGTTTAGTTTCTGGCTTATGGTATTCAATATCTTGATAAGAAAGAGGCTTAACTTCCTTACGCGTAATTGGTAAGTCGACACTGTGCATCATTTTCTCAGCACTAGCATCATTAGTTCCTAAATAGTAGGGACTAGCTGTGAAAATAGTAGGGACTTTCATACCATTATCAGTCATTGCTGGACGCGTAATAATAACTTTTAGTAAATCACGCTTACCATCTTGATCGGTATCTAATTCTGATTCAACATAGACTACTTCATGGATAAGTTTATTTGTATCAAAAACAGGTTGAGCCTTTCCGTTAAAGAAAATTGGTTCTGTCAGATTCAATTGGTAAAATTGTGTGAAATATCCACGATTAGCTAGAATATCGAGTAAATTTTGTCCCTTTTTAGTTGAAGTACATAGTAAATCATACCAAGCATTAATAACATCATCGCGATGATGTATTTCTTTTTGGTATGGCAAGTTTAGCTTATCCATTGCAGAGAATGGATCTTTTAAATCAAAATCAAGCTCAGCTTCAAATCCTAAGAGTTGTAATCCAACAGCATAGAAAACACGAGCATTTATTTTACTAGAGTTTAAATAAGTTAAAATATCAGCATTCTCAGTAGCTGCTAGATTGGAAAGAGCGTGATTTTTAGCTGCTTCAGTTTTGAAATTTGGGAAAGCACGTTCCAAAAACAAGCGATAAATATGATTGCTAGCTAAATCTTCATCACCAGCGTGAAGAAAAGCAATACGATTGAGTTCAGCTAATTTTTGTTCAAAAGGAACTTTGACATGAGCAAATTGATTGAATTTCATAATAACGATCCTTTCTTTTAGAATATTTATTACCATTATAGACTTTTTATAGAAAAACTTCTATGGTAATAGAGGGAACGTTTACATTTAATAGCCAGGGTATTTGACTTTTAAGACAAATATTTTTTTTGTAAAATATATATTGTAGAGTAATTTTTAGGTACTTTGAAAGGAAGATTATATGACCTATTTAGGAACACTTTGCTTGGTTTTGCTGACAACTGCTTTTGCTGGCAGTATTAGTCGCAGAGTCGGAATGCCTGCTGTAATTGGTCAGTTATTGGTGGGAATTATTCTGGGACCAGCGATGCTAGGTTGGGTGACAAGTAATAATTTTGTCCACATCTTTTCAGAAATTGGTGTGGTCATCTTAATGTTTATGGCGGGACTTGAAAGTGATTTAGATTTATTGAAGAAATATCTTAAGCCTGCGACTTCAGTAGCCTTATTTGGTGTAATTGCGCCAATTATTTTAGTTTATCTTTTGGGGCGAATATATAACTTTACTAATGAAGAAGCAATTTTTCTCGGCGTAACTTTCGCAGCAACTTCAGTCTCTATTTCAGTTGAAGTATTAAAAGAGTTAAAGAAATTAGATACAAAAGAAGGGACAACGATTTTAGGGGCTGCCGTAATTGATGATATATTGGCGGTTTTGATTTTAAGTGTCTTAGTAAGTATCTTTAGTGATGTTGCTCAAGCAGAAGGTGGCCATACTCAATCTAATTTAGGTGTGGGTATCTTAATTCAAGTAATATACTTTATTGGTATTTACTTAGTCTTTAGATGGATTGCACCACTTTTAATGAAGATCAGTGAAAAATTACCAATATCTTCCAGTGAAATTCTAATGTCACTAGTAATTTGCTTGGGAATGGCATTCTTCGCTGATTTGGTAGGCTTGAGTGCAGTAGTAGGTTCATTCTTTGCTGGAGTAGCAGTTGCACAAACTCCATATAAACAAGAGATAGATTCAAGTATCGAACCAATTGGTTATGCAGTATTTATTCCAATATTCTTTGTATCAATTGGATTGAATATGACATTTAAGGGATTATTAACTAATTGGCTCTTCATTGTAATTTTGTTAGTATTGGCCTTACTAACAAAATGGGGCGGTTGTGGATTAGGTGCTAAAATGCTAGGAATGAGTTGGCATTCTGGTGATATTATCGGAGCAGGAATGGTTTCTCGTGGAGAAATGGCGCTGATTATTGCCCAAGTAGGCTATGAAGCACACTTGTTATCTGATAAGTTCTATTCAAGTGTTATTATCGTAATCATCTTAACTACAATTATTGCACCATTTATGTTGAAATCAGCAATTATGCGCCAAGCAAAGGCAGAAGCTAAATAATATTAATAGAAGACGGATAAATTATTGAAAAAGATAATTTTTATCCGTCTTTTTATTTACTTATACACAGTATTGTGCATAACTTTGTGTATAAGTACTAAAGAATCAAATATTAGAAGTAAATTGGAGATACATATGTTCACTTTATTGGATAATAAATTGGTATTATCCACAAAAAGTGTGTATAACTTGGGGATAAGTTGTAGAATACTGACATTTTTATCCACGTAGATGAAATGTTTGGATTTACAAACGTGGATAAGATTAATTTAATAAAGTGAAAACAGAAAACAATCTTAGTTTAACAATACAGAAATAAAGTTGCGTTATTATTAATAGATAACTTAATTAATGAGGAAGAGAATTATTTATGAAGAAGCAATTTAAGAATTGGCTAATTCTAGTTATGCTAGGAATTGCAATTATAACTGGTAGTGGAATCATAAGAGGAGTAGAGGCAGATAAGATTGATGCCAAGGCAGCCTACATGATAGATGCAGGTACTGGTCAGGTCTTGTATCAACAAAATGCGAATAGTAAATACCCAATTGCATCACTAACTAAAATATTAACATTAGCGGTTATCATGAAAGATATCCACAACCAAAAATTAAGTTGGAATCAAAAAATTAAAGTAAACAAAGATGTGTCTGATATGGCTAATAACTGGCAATACTCCAATGTTCAGTTAAACGAGGGTGAAAGCTATACAGTTAAGTCACTAGTAGAATCAATGATGATTGTATCGGCAGATGGTAGTACAGAAGCTTTAGCCTTGGTTGATGCTGGAAGTGTGCAAGCTTTTAATGAAAAAATGAAGGAAGTAGCACATGAAGCAGGAGTTACTGATGCTGAGATTTATAATATGATTGGTTTGCCAAATTCAGATTTGGGTAATTTGAAGTTAAAGAATGTAGGCGATGATCAAGAAAATAAATTTTCTGCTAAAGATATAGCTTTGATTTCAAAGTATTTAGTAAATAATTATCCAGAAGTAATAGATATTACCAAACAGAAGAATGTTGATTTTAAAATAAGTGCCGATCAGACATATAATATGGAGAATATTAATTACATGCTGGAAGGAAGTTATGCAGCTCCTAAAAATGGAACAATAGATGGCCTTAAGACAGGATTTACAGATGAGGCTGGATATTGCTTTGTAGGAACAGGTACATTCAATGGACAACGTGTGATAACTGTTATTTTGAATGCTTCAGATTATAATAAACAATTTTCTGAAACGAATAAGATGATTGAGTCAGTTATGAATAATGATAAAGTAGTTAACACTAAGGATATAAAGAGTGTTAAGCAAGCTTTGAAAAAAGAAAAGTTGAAAGTAAATGATACTAATATTTGGGTAACAAAGAACACCGATCCTAAACAAATAAAAGCAAAATTAACTCTATCTAATGAAAAAATAAAAGCAAAAAATGCTAAGAATGAGAAAGTTGGCACAATTAAAATCAGTTCTTCTGGGGTATCTTCAGTGGAATTAAATGTCAATTTAGAAGCTAAATAAATTAATTATAAAAGTGTAAAATAAGTAGATGAATACTGGTTTTACACTTTTTTATTTTGTCAGATATAAAAATATTTTATGGGTTTAAAAAATATTTTAATAAAACTGAAAGTGCTTGCAACAAAGAAGACTTTGTGTAAAAATAAACTTATAAAGATAATTAATTAGTTAAAGGAAGTTGAAGCTTATGAACCACTATGTTGGAATTGCCGGCACTAATGATTTGAAGTCTACTAATCTTAAATTAATGCAATATATTAAGAATCATTTCAGCGAAAAAGCAGAAATCGAACTAGTTAGTGACCTACCAGTATTTTTTAAGAACAAAGATAGAGTTATCCCAGAAAAAGCAGCAGAAATTTCTATGAAGATTGAAGCAGCAGATGGTGTGATCATTGCGACACCTGAATACGATCACTCAGTACCTGCTGTCTTAATGAATGCTTTAGAATGGCTATCTTACGCAAGACATCCATTTGTAGGTAAGCCTGTTATGATTGTTGGTGCTTCTTATGGTACTTTGGGAACTTCAAGAGCTCAAGCACACTTACGCAGAATTTTAGATTCACCAGAATTAAGTGCCAGAATTATGCCAAGTTCAGAATTCTTATTAGGCCATTCACTACAAGCATTTGATGAAGATGGAAATCTAAATAATGAAGAAAAAGTTACATTATTAGATGGCTTGTTTGAAGATTTTGAAGTGTTCTCAAACATTTCTAAGCATCTAACTAATGCTAATGATGAACAAAGAAAAGAAGTAGAAAACTATTCATGGAAAGATTAGTCGGAGGAGTGGAATAAATGAAATTAGTAGGAATTATCGGTTCAATTGCTGATGAATCATACAACCGCAAATTAATGCTATACATAGCAAGTCATTTCAAGGAAACAATCGATATTGAAATTCTTGATATTAGAGATGTCCCAATGTTTAGGGTAGGAATGGAAATGGGACCAGCTGTAGAATATTTGAATAAGAAAATCTCTGCAGCAGATGGTGTAATTATTGCAACTCCTGAACATAATCATACAACTACAGCAGCTTTAAAGAGTGTAATTGAATGGTTATCTTCTAGTGTTCATCCATTTGCAGATAAGCCAGTATTATTGGTAGGTGCTTCTTACTTTGAACAAGGTTCTGGTAGAGCACAATTAGATTTACGTCAAATCTTAGAATCTCCAGGGGTAAATGCTTTGGTAATGCCAAAGGATGAATTCTTATTAGGAAACGTTAAATCAGCTTTTGATGAAAATGGTAACTTAAAAGAAGCAAGAACTGTTGGCTTCTTAGAAAGTGTCATGGGCAACTTCTTGAAGTGGATCAAAGTTTTGAAAGCTATGAAGAAAAATAACGATGTAAAAGGTGACTGGGAATCAGAAGACTTAACTGCATCTCAAGAAATTGATACAACTGTCAAGGGTGTAGATATGAAAGCTGAAGATTGGGTAGAACAAGCTGCTGCTAAGACTAATGCAGTTGAAGGTGATACTTATGTTAAGTTAGATAGGGGGCTATTGACAGTTAACCAACTTAACTGGTTCTTGAATACAATGCCAGTTGAATTGACATTTGCTGATGATAATAACCAATTTATCTACTATAATCGTATGGATGAAAATCCTAAAGATATGTTAGCACCTCGTCAACCTAAGCAAGTTGGGGATCCGTTAGAATCAGTTCACCCAGAACGTGCTTTGAAGGGTGTAAAACATGTAGTTCATACACTTCGTACAGGTGAAACAGATCTTGTAAGTATGCCAGTACCATTTATCAATAAGGTTAATGAAAAGCATGTAATGCACTATTACAAGGCAATGCATGATGAAGATGGTCGCTACCGTGGAATTAATGAATGGGTAGTTGATATTTGGCCAGTAGTTGAATCTTATTTGAAGATGACGGGTCAAAAATTGGTAGCTGATGAAAATGCAAAAGTGGATGCAACATCCGGAGCTTCTGAGAAAAAAGAAGAACCAGTAGCTACACCTGAAACAGACGCAACATCAGGTGCATCTGAATCAGAAACAAAGGTAGAAGAAGTAAAAGTTGCTGAACCAGAAGTAGATGCAACATCAGGTGCTTCTGAATCCTAATAGATATGAAAGTCGAGTTTTGATACTCGGCTTTTTTTGATAAAAAAACAAGATTAGCCCAGGCCAATCTTGTTGAAAAATTAATATTTAGTTACTCCTAGAGATATGCGACTCTTTAGGGCTTTGTAAACAAGTGAAACAACATAAATAGCGACTAAACGATCGAGATAATCAGTTCCAACTTGAACAAGGAATACAGCCAAGCCTTTACTTAAACCTAATTTAGCTAATATTTGTACGATAATAGCAGATCCAGAACTAGTAATGCCATGGAATAAAAATAAAGTAATGGCAGAACTTACTAAAGTGGCTGGTAAAGAAATAATGATAGCTAACCACCATAATTTTTTAAAAGTATCTGCGGCATAGTGTGAGTAAACCATACCTGCGATGAGACCAACTATAAGTTGAACTGGCAAATAATATAGTGAAAATAAGTCGGTTGTTAAACCAACAATGATTGAAGTTAGAGCACCTACAGTAATACCACCAACTGGGCCAGCCAAAGAAGCAGCTAAAATAGTACCGATAGTATCTAGGTAAATTGGAAGTTTCAAAAGTAAAGCAATGTTACTTCCAACAATATTTAAAGCGATGCATAAAGCTAAGATTGTTATGATTTTAGTTGATAATTTTTTCATGAATTATTCCTCCGATATTAATTGTGGCAAAATTTTTTCTAGAAGTTCTGAATCAATTGAACAGGTACGTTGTAAGAAGATTTGCATAAAACGTAGGGTATCTACCTCTGTCAAAATATGACTGTTGACAGGTTTATGCCAAAAATTCATTTCATCAACGACACTTTGACCAATACTGATACCTTTAGTTTCAATCTCAGTATGAGAATCAAAACCAGTACATAATTCTGGAAAAATAGTGTAAGTCACTGCTAAGGGGTCATTGATGACACAGCCGATAATTTTTTCATATTTCCAATGAAAATCAAAATAGAATCTTGTAATTTTTTTGAATAAAATCAGCTTGTTCTGGATTGACTTGATGAATTAGTTCCAAAATATTTGGTGTAAGTACAATTTTTCGTGTGACATCAAGTCCTATCATTTCGATTTTTACGGGAAGATTTTGATAGACATAATTAGCAGCATCAGGATCGCACCAATAATTGTATTCAGCAACAGGGGAACAATTACCAAAACTCTTGAAATTTCCACCCATTGAAACAAAACGAGTACAGTTATTCCAAACATCTGGCAGTGCTTGATGAGCTAGTGCAATATTGGTTAGTGGTCCTAACGCAATAATTGTTAGATTAGGATTATCGGCTAGAGTCTGATTAATAAACTCAATAGCGTTATCGTGAATAGGAACACCTGAGACTTCAGGCAGATAAGATTCACCTAAACCATCTTCTCCATGCGTATCCATAGCATCAACATAGTCACGTTTAAGTGGCGTTGCTACACCTTGATAGACTGGAATATCAAGACGATCTAAGTGATTTAAGATTTTGAGGGCATTCTTAGCACCCATATCGGAAGGAACGTTACCAGAAACGGTTGTGATTCCGACAACTTCTAGTTCGGGCGATGTTAAAGCAAGCATCAAGGCCAAACTATCGTCAATTCCTGGATCACAGTCAATGATAACTTTTTGTCTGTCATTCATTTCTCCTACCTCCTTTGAGATTCTTGGTTTTTTATACTGGGAAGTTTACGAACCAGTCCAAGTTAAACTTGAATTTAATGAATGTACCTAATTAGTATAAGGCTGTTTGTGAGAAATTGGAAGAAATAAATAAGCTCCAAGAATAAAAAGAATTCTTGAAGCTTTGAACTTATTTAAGTTTAAATGGATATTTTCTAAACATGTAGAACGAACGGATAATTGGAATATAAGGTATGATGATAATAGCTATATAAGTAAAGATGATACGGTAAATAACTAAAGCTATTGTAAATATCAACATTCCATGTGGTAAGAAAACATGTTGAATCAAGGATGTTATATTAAGTGTAGAAATATCTATAATATGGAAACAGAGTACAATTAATGATAACTCACCATATTTTTGTACGATATGTGTAATATTTTCAGGTGAGATATTAGCAAACCATTTTGAAAATACCATAATAGCATAACTACCAGCGATGCCACCAATAATAGCTCCTGTATAGCTTGTTGCAGCAGATACATTAAGGTAAAAAGGACCAATTTTTGCTGTGACAAACCAAATAGATATTGCAAAAATAAAAGTGATGAAATTGCTATTATTAACTAAGTTATATTTCTTAATTAAAAAACCAAACCAATAGAAAATAAGACTAACTAGAACTGCATCTAAAGACCATGGAAGTTGAATGAATTTTGCTATATAAAAGCCGATAAAAGTAGTAACTATAAATATTATAGTAGTTATATTATCTGATACTTTATATTTAGTAGTTAGTTTAATAATGAAACTATAGAAAATATTTGCTAGAAACATAGCTAATAAAAACCAAATAGCACCAATAGCTGGAATAAAGAATTTTCCAAGCAAATTATTGATAGATGTTCCTGCTCCATATAAAGCTGCTAAAGCTGCATATCGTGTACTATCAGCGATGCGTCCAAGATAAATTGGATGAAAATGCAGTGAGACAGCAGTTAGCATTATCATAATAAATGACGTAAAAATATATGGAAGTAATAAATTGAAAAATCCGCCTGTAATTATTTTAGAGTAAGATTTATCTTTATGAAGATAACCAGATAAAACAAAGAAAATAGGGACATTGACTGCAAACAAAATATTGCTAAAGTAATTTCCAGTGTATGAATTTAAAGAATGGGCAATGATAATAGTCAACATTCCTATAGCTCTGGATATATCAATCCAAGTAATTCTTTTCATAATAATAGCTCCTTGTTTGTTAATTAGAATATAATAGTTTAAATATACCATATAATCATATAAGATGAAGAAAGAATTTTGGATAAGTCCTTGAAATAATTTGTAAATTAAGATAAAATAAGCAAGTATATGAGTTGAAAAGGAGGAACTAAGAATGTCACAAAATACACATGTTGGCGTAGCAAATGATCGTCGTCCTGTAAACTCCAAGAACATTAAGAAGCGTCGTGCACAACACCAAGCTGTACTTAATTTCTTAAAGGAACGCGACGAAGCAGACAAGGAAAGCAAGTAATTAAGTTTTTCCTTGGATTTTGATATTAATTATCAGATAACTAAATAATGATATCCTCCACATGTTGATCTTCCAAGGAAAGCATGTGGATTTTTTTATACGTTTATTCTTTTTACCAGAGAAATAAAGGGAGCGTTATAGATATGAAGAAAAAGAATGCAACATATTATATATTATCATTTTTAATTCCTGTACTAATGTTGATAATAACTTTTGCATTAGCTAAGGTATATCCATTTGGAAATAATACTGCCGTAGTTGGTGATATGAAAAATCAATATGCAGCAATATTAACCTATGGTAAAGAGAATTTTTTTAATATACATAAACTGTTGTATTCTAACAGTTTAGCTTTGGGAGGAAACTTTTATCCAGTATTAACATACTATCTATTTTCGCCAATAAATCTGATTGCGCTATTTTTTTCAAATAAATATATTCCATTATTTTATTTTATTAATATCTGTTTAAATGCAGGATTCATAAGTTTAACAACATATATATTTTTACTAAAATCAAAATTTGTTAATAGTTATGTCGATAAAACTGTTAACGTAGAAATATCAAATGTACTAAGATTGATTTTTGGTATAATTTTTACATTAAGTACATTTTATGTCCAATATTCCCACACTATAATGTGGTTTGATGCAATAATATTTTTTCCGCTAGTGCTATTAGGATATGAACAATTGATTAATAGTAATAAAGTGATTTTATACTGTATTTCATTAATATTACTAATTTTATCCAACTATTATATTGGTGTGATGGTTCTAGTATTCTTACTAGTGTTAACATTATTTTGGATTGTTTTATCATTAGTTTACAAAAAAGAATATCTGTTAACAATGAAAAAAAGTATATACTTGTTGTTGTATACTATCCTACCAATAGGGGTAGGGGCAATAGTATTGTTGCCTAGCTTTTTAGGACAACAAACTGTATATCAGGAAAAATATCAGTTTTCTTTAGATAAAATCTATCCACTTAGAGATAGCTTAGGATCATTATTGAATGGAAATATAAACAATGCAAATATGCCAATGTTATATACAAGTATTTTTACTCTAATTGCAATAATTGTATTTTTTATATCTAATAAAATAGACTTAAAAGTAAAAATACCAGTATTCATAGCAATTATATTGTTATTTATATCAACCTGGATAAGAGGATTGTATATGGTTTGGCATGCTTTCTCAATGCCAAATGGATACTCGCAAAGAGAAGCATACATAATATTACTAGTACTAGTAACCATAGGTTATATAGGTAGTACTTATGCAAGCAGTGGTTATATAAGCTTTATTATAGCTGGTATAATATGGAGTTTGATAACATATAAATGGAATTTTCTTTCAAATCATCAACTATTAGTTGATATATTATTAATAATAATTGAAATTTTGGCAATTACCCTAATGTATAAAAGAAGTAAAAAATATATTTGGTTGTTGTTATTTATTATTTTGGGTGAAGTAGGATTTTCATATTATCCAAGGGAGAATGCAATAGCTCAAACATCTATTCCAATGGATAGTTATGTAAAATTAACTGAAGCTAATCAAAATGTGTTAGCTAAATTAAATAAAAACGATTATAGCTTTTATAGGATTGGATCTACAATTCAATTGAATGAAAATGATCCTTTGATGTATGGTTACAATGGTTTATCAACGTATGTGTCACAGCAGTCTAAAGAATCTACAGATTATTTATCTGCACTTGGTTACTATCAAAAACATTCATGGATTAGGTGGAGTTCATTTAATAATGGATCAACAGCAGCAGTAAATAGAATGTTGGGATTAAAATATGTCATTGCTCCAAAAAATAAAAATCTTTTAGATGCAACTATATCTGGAAAATCAATGTCGACTAGTGATAGTGCACCAAATTTCCCAGAAGGAATTAAAGAAAATAGTGATGATTTCAGTATTTATAAGGATAAAGGAGCACTACCAATAGTCTTTAAAACCGAGAATACTGCTAAAAATATGGTGATTAACTATAACCCAGTAGCTAATCCATTTTATAGACTGAATTCACTTTTTTTACAAGGTTTTGGAATATCAAATATGTATCAAGAGATGAAAAGTGATTTGATTAAACAAAATGAAGTTTCCAAAGAATATGCAATTGATGTAGTAAGTGATGGGAATGTATACTGCTACTTACCAATAGATCAAAATGTAGTTACTGAGAGTAGTATAAAGGTATCAGTAAATGGTAAACACGTAACAACAATGTTTGGAGAAAATGTTTGGGGAGAAAACGGAATTGTATATTTAGGATCTTATAAAAAAGGTACAAAGATTCATGTTAATTATGAAAGTAAGGATATTCAAAGTATTAATCCAGTATTTGCAGTTGAACATGGAGGAAATTTATTAGAGCTAAATAAATTCAAAAAAGGAATTACTGACATTAAAGTTAATGGTAATTTGATTAGCTTTGATAAAAAAACAGAAGATACTAATTTAGCAATATCTGTGCCATACGATTCTGCTTGGACGGCTGAGATAAATGGAAAACCAGTACAAACCTATAAAACTTTAGGTGGTTTACTTGGAATTAGAGTAATTGAAAAAGGAAAAGTAAATTTAAAGTATAATGTTCCAGGCTTAAAAGTAAGCATAATAATATCTACTATATCTGTAATATTATTGTGTCTATGCTTGGTACTAAAGAGAAATATTTAAACAAAAATAATACTATGTTATATATATCAAGAGGTGAAAAATTTGATAAAGAAATTATGTAATGCATTAATGGTATGTGTAGCTATGGTAATAGTTACATTTTCTTTATTAATAACACAAGCAAATCCAGCTTTTTTGCAAAACAACCTACTATCGAAAAGATTATTTGCGTATAGCTTATTAAATAATTTTTCTAATGTAATTGTTGGTGTGTTACTAATTTTAATTGGTTATCAAATAAAAGGAAATATAAAACTTATAAAGAAGTATGCATATATTTATGTAGTAAACTTATTGATATTTATAGGGTTATTTTTATGGACTAGAAGTTTCACTATCCAAAATTTGTACGATGTAGTTCTTCCAATTACTAGAAATACTTATCCAGTTGTACTTGGTGCTATATCTGCGCTATTGATAAAAGATAAATTAAAGAATTGGTTTAAGAAGTATAAATTCTCAGTTATTTTAGGTGGATATACTATAGCTTTTACATTACCAAGTCTCTTCAATAAAGATATTTTGGGGCTAGGCAATGGAAATAATATTATTACAGCTTTTTCGTTAGTAGCATTAGGAATAGCCTGTTCAAATGTAGAAATAGATAAATTGCATATAGATAAAAAAGCTATTACTTTAATGAGTATAGGCGTAATAGTAAATGTAGTTTTGGCACTTTTTATGCCTTATATTTCTTTAAAAGCACATGGTGATTTTTCAACAGCATATAGGTTTAATGTGCTAACTTCAATATCTGTTGTAGCAATGTCTATAGTCATATTTATAGTTGGACAGAGACTAAAGATTAACATAAAAATACCAGAATATACAGGATTACTAGCATTACTTGTTTATTCGAATAATTTCATTGTCGAAAAAACTGTTAATGGTAGTATGAGTTTAAAAGTGTTGCTTTTTAAGAGTTGCATAGTTTCTATAATTGTTCTTGTTTTAGGATGGCTACTAGCAAGAATAGATGAAAGAGAACATATATTAGAAAGAAAATTATCATTGAATGATGAAAAGACAATTGTTCCATGGATAAGTGAGATAATTGTGAAAATGATTAACTATATTAAAAATCATAAACATAATCTAATAAATATTGTTATCTTGTATACATTAGCATATTGTTCTTTTATTTTTATGTCTCCACATTTGACATCTCCCCATATGGACGGTGATAAGTATACAAGTATTTTCTTTTTTGCTTTTTTTGTAAAGCAACATATGATGATATTAACTCTTTTATTATATTATTTGATATATAGATTTTTTTATGGAATTACAAATAAATTTTGGTTAAGTTCAATTATTACTTATGTAGCTGTGACAATAGCGATAGTAGCAGATGCTATTAAGATATATTATCGCTCTGAACCAATATTACCTACAGAAGTGACAATGGTGTCTGCCTATGGTGATATTTTAGAGATGATTCCTCAGATTATTTTGTGGATAGCAATAATAGGAATCATTATTTTAACTGGAGTTATTATTTTTTGTGAAATTAAATTTCCACAAGAAAGATTAAATTGGAAGTCAAGATTATTAGGAATTTTGCTGGCTATTGTTGTTTTTGGTAGTAGTACACGAATTAACCATGGGAATTCAATAGTAAATGCGTGGTTAAGTTCATATGGTAATGAACCTACTTTCTGGAATCAAGAGTATGGTGCACAGTATAATGGTGCTATACAACAATTTTTAAATAATATTGATACCAGTATTATGGAAAGTAATTCAAATTATTCTAAAAAAAGGGTTAATAAATTAGTAGGAAAATATAAAAAACAAGCAGAAAAAATAAATA
>OGFL01001453.1_pt1 | contig 16243 bp, 13 predicted proteins | sample 1570911 | NCBI WGS metagenome assembly OGFL01 (sample SAMEA2582050, study PRJEB24529) | metagenome | biome: Human gut stool | place: China | collected 2011 | reverse complement strand
TTTTCTGTCAATGGTAGCTGGGCTAGCCATAAAAGTTTTCATTGATATTCCTCCTAAAAATAATGTTATGAAATGCTTCCACAATGTGAATGTCCAGGACACATCGCTTTGTCATTAAATAAATTGTTTATAGTTTAAATGTCCACCGGGGCTTTTGGTGAGACATTAATTCACTATCACAGACTTATGTGTTATATTACACTATCCCTCGTGTGTCAAGTTCTTTTTTTGCATTGTACAGATGAATTTTTTGTATCTTTTTTGTATTTATGTCCTGATTTAGTAACCCATTCCTGTATCTGTATTTTTAATGATTTTTACAAGACGGCTTGTTCCAAGTCTGTCAGCACCAAGTCTCATAAACTCTTCTGCATCATCAAAAGAAGATATTCCACCGGCAGCTTTTACCTTCACTTCCGGTCCGACATGTTTTCTCATCAACTCAACATCTGCAAAGGTTGCTCCTGCTGTGGAGAATCCGGTAGAAGTTTTGATGAATTCTGCACCTGCATTGGTAACGATCTCACACATTTTGATCTTCTCTTCTTCTGTGAGAAGACATGTTTCAATGATAACTTTTAAAATTTTGCCATTGCATGCTTCATGGATCTGTCTGATCTCATCTTCAACTTCATCATATCTGCCATCTTTTAAAAATCCGATGTTGATAACCATATCAATTTCTTCCGCACCATTTGCAATTGCATCTTTTGTCTCAAAAACTTTTGTAGCTGTTGTATGGTATCCGTTTGGAAAACCGATAACTGTACAGATTGGAAGCTTTCCTTCCACATATTCTGCTGCCTGTTTTACATACGCTGCCGGAATGCATGCAGATGCACATTCATATTTGATCCCATCATCAAGGATCTCTTTGATGTCAGTCCATGTAGCAGTCTGTGAAAGTAATGTGTGGTCAACAATTTTTAATACGTCTTTTTTTTCCATGATTTTTCCTTTCATTGCAGGCAGAACTTCCTGTTTTCCTGAAATTCCACACTGTTTCATGCTATTTATAGATAGTTTTATTTTACAATTTATAATATTACTTATTTTAATTCCCCGAGCAAAGATGTTCCGATCGTATTCTCCGGCATTGCAATATTAAAATTATCTGCAACTGTTGCCCCGATTACAGCAAATGTATCTGTATCTGCAAGTTTTCCGGAACCTTCCATGGATTTGGAGTACGCAAGGAATGGAACCTGTTCTCTTGTATGGTCAGTTCCTGTGTAGGTTTGATCATTTCCGTGCTCCGCTGTATGTAATATCGCCTACATATCCTGTAGTACATTCAAAAATTCTCCGAGTTTCACATCAAATCTCTCTAGCTCTTCTGCATAACCTTTTACATTTCTTCTGTGTCCCCATAACGCATCAAAATCTACCAGGTTCACAAAACAAAGACCTGTAAAATCTCTTCCTGCAATCTCGATCGTCTGATCCATACCATGCACTGAGCTTTTGGATTTGTTGGATTCTGTAATTCCTTCCCCATCGAAAATATCATTGATCTTTCCGACAGAGATCACATCGTATCCCGCGTCCTTTAATGCATTCAATACGGTTCTTCCGTATGGCTTTAATGCATAATCATGACGGTTGCTGGTACGTTTGAACTCGCCTTTCTTCCTGCCCACATATGGGCGGGCGATCACCCGGCCGACTTTCCATTCATCCCTTAATGTGAGTTCGCGTGCGATCTCACAGCAACGATATAATTCTTCCAGACCGAAAGTCTCTTCGTTTCCACAAATCTGGAGTACAGAATCTGCAGATGTATACACGATCATATGACCGGTTGCGATTTCTTCTTCTGCGAGTTCATCGAGGATCTCTGTTCCACTGGCACTTTTATTCCCGATGACTTTATGTCCCGTCCTCTTCTCCAGTTCTTCGATAAGTTCCTTTGGAAATCCTGTTTCCGTAAATGTCTGGAACGGAGTTGTGATATGAAGTCCCATCATCTCCCAGTGACCAGTCATCGTATCTTTTCCGGTGCTTGCCTCGTTCATCTTAGCATAATATGCCAATGGTTTCTCTGTCGGGGCAATCCCTTCCAATTCTTTTAAATTGGCAATTCCAAGCTTCTGCATGTTTGGGATCTGTATTCCACCCATTGCTGCTGCAATATGTCCAAGTGTATCCGCTCCTGCATCATGATACTCTGCTGCATCCTTTGCATTGCCGATCCCACAGGAATCAATAACGATTGTAAAAATTCTCTTATATTTTTTTGCTTCCATATTTTCTTCCTCCGCCATTCCGGCAACAGATCAGTTTTTATTTCCCGATTCTTCCATTCTCGCGATCCTCTTGTATCAGTCTGCGGATCGCTTCCACCCCTACTTTGATCGCAGATTCTGTATCATGTACAATTGTATTCTCCATTCCGAGTGCATTTCTCTCTTGATTTCCCATTACCAGAAAATCCGAACCACAGCGCACACGCAGGTGAGCAGCCGCAATAAATAACGCTGCTGATTCCATTTCAGAAGCTTTGCATCCCAGACGCTTCCACGCTTCCCATTTGTTCAAAAGCTCGTAGCTTACCGGCATTCTCTCCGGTTCATGCTGTCCGTAAAAGGCATCCTTGCACTGAACAACCCCTGTATGATAAGGATATCCCAGTTCCTTTGCAGCCGCTACGAGAGCATTCGTCACTTCCAGATCTGCTACTGCCGGATACTCGATCGGTGCATACTCCCTGCTGGTGCCTTCCATACGTACTGCACCTGTTGCAACTACTATATCGCCACCCTTTACATCAAGATCGATCCCTCCGCAAGTTCCGACACGGACAAAAGTATCTGCTCCGCACAAAACAAGCTCTTCCATAGCGATCGTTGCTGATGGTCCGCCGATTCCGGTAGATGTTACACTTACCTTCTCTCCGTCAAGGTACCCTGTATATGTAACAAATTCTCTGCTGTCTGCGACCAGCTTCGCATCATCAAAGTGCCTGGCGATCTTCTCACATCTCTTCGGATCACCCGGCAGGATCACATAACGTCCCACATCGCCTGGTCTGATCTGTAAATGATACTGTAATCCGACTTCTCCCGAATAATTCTGCATAGAAATCTCCTTAATAAAATATGTTCCGGATATACATCCTCCGTTCTGCTTCTCGTGTCACATTTCCGTCCCGATTCATATACTTGTATATTATCCCATACTATAGTTGTATTATATAATTATACATGTCTATTTTCAATATCATTATTTTACAAAAATAATGATATTTTTTTATCGATTGTGTACAATCAGTATGTATTTTTCACAAAAATCCTATGCATTTTTAAATTAGACATGTTGTTTTTATTTTTAACCTGTCTAATTTTTCTCTATATTACGTTGACTTTTTATACCAATAGATTTATCATTAAAATTGGTATATATCAATATTTAAACAGAATCCACACAAGGGAGAGTTCCTTTTATGACAATGTCTGATACATCTGTAAACAAAAAATTAAAACACGTCAGAGTCTATGACCAGCTTTATGAGCAGATTTTGAATGGAACTTATCCTGCCGGCTCTCAGCTTCCTTCAGAGACACTTTTGTCTGAGCATATGGGCGTCAGCCGGATGACTCTCAGAAAGTCGCTGGCACTTCTGATCGAAGATGGCATTGTAAAAAATGTTCCAGGCGTCGGTAATTTCATCTGTTCGCCAGATACAGAACGTAAGCAGGAATCAGATCTGTCTTCGAATAAACATCCGATTTTTTCGTATAGCACAAAAGTACCGGACAATACGGAACTGGATTTTCGTATGGAACCACCTACCAGATCTATTCTAGACACACTGAATCAATATACTCCCGCCGTGGTCATTACTGACCGCTGGTATAAGAAAGATAATGTTCCGTTTGCCTACAGCCTCAGTTTTCTTCCAATTGAGCTGATCGCAGAGAAGCAGATCGATCTGACGCACCCTGATGAACTGCTTCATTATCTGGAATCAGACTGTTACAAAACAATGGCTTCCTGTCACAGGATCTGTTCTTACACGACAACCGGCAATTTTACTGCTGACAAATATGCCATTTCAGAACATGATTCTTTTCTCCTGATACAGGAAAACATCTACGATGAAAACGGAAGAATACAGGTTTCAAGTAAGCACTATATTCCTGCTGGATTATTCCGCATCGAACTTTCTTTATAAAAAAGCTTTTATAAAAAAGTGACCTCTGATTGTGATATTTCACTTTCAGAGGCCACTTTTATTTTTTACTTTTTATAAATTCTTTACGGTTGCAATATCGATCGGAGTAAGCTCTTCTGTTGCAGTCTCAAGACTTCGTGCCAGAGCATTTGCCGTATCCATTGCTGTGATACAATATACACCTGTCTCGATCGCATTACGACGGATCAGGAATCCATCACGGTTTTTATCACCGTTACCCTGTGTTGGTGTGTCAATTACAAGGTCGATCTTATGGCCGAGGATTAAGTCCATAACGTTTGGTGATTCCTGGGAGATCTTGTTAATACGTAATGCATTTACTCCATGCTCCTGTAAATATTTTGCAGTACTTCTTGTTGCATAGATCTTGTATCCAAGAGCTTCGAATCTCTTAGCAACACCTACAGCTTCCGGTTTATCTGCGTCTTTTACAGTCATGATCATCTGTTTGTATTTTGGAAGTTTTACACCTGCACCTAAGAATGCTTTGTATAAAGCTTCATTAAATGTCTTAGCAATACCAAGACACTCACCCGTAGACTTCATTTCAGGTCCTAAGGAGATCTCTGCACCACGGAGTTTCTCGAAAGAGAATACCGGCATCTTGATCGCAATGTAATCAGCAGTCGGAGCAAGTCCCGGTTCATATCCCATACCACGGATCGTCTCGCCGATGATCACTTTTGTAGCAAGATCAACGATCGGAATACCTGTTACTTTACTGATATATGGTACAGTTCTTGAAGAACGTGGGTTTACCTCAATTACATAAACCTGCTCATCCATAACGATGAACTGGATATTGATCAGACCGATTACATGAAGTGCCTGTGCCAGACGTTTTGTATATTCAACGATCATCTCTTTGACAGGTTCGCTGATCGTAGGAGCCGGATAAACGGAGATACTGTCTCCGGAGTGGATACCGGTACGCTCGATATGCTCCATGATACCAGGGATCAGGATGTCTGTTCCGTCACATACTGCGTCAACCTCGATCTCTTTTCCCTGTAAATATTTATCTACGAGAATTGGATGATCCTGTGCGATACGGTTAATAATTCCGATAAACTCTTCGATCTCTTCATCATTGAATGCGATCTTCATGCCCTGTCCACCTAATACGTAAGAAGGACGGACTAATACAGGGTATCCGAGGCGGTTAGCAACTGCTTTTGCTTCCTCAGCCGTGAACACTGTTCCACCTGCTGCTCTAGGAATCTTTGTCTTCTCAAGGATCTCATCGAATAATTCACGGTCTTCTGCTGCATCAACATCTTCTGCCTTTGTTCCAAGGATCTTAACTCCCATCTTCATAAGGCTCTCTGTTAATTTGATCGCAGTCTGACCACCAAACTGTACAACTGCTCCATCCGGTTTCTCGATCCTAACGATTGCTTCCACATCTTCCGGTGTGAGTGGCTCAAAGTAAAGCTTATCAGCGATATCAAAGTCAGTGGATACTGTTTCCGGGTTGTTATTTACAATAACAGTCTCCCATCCTTCTTTTGCAAATGCCCATGTACTGTGAACAGAACAATAATCGAACTCGATACCCTGTCCGATACGGATCGGACCGGAACCTAAAACTAATACTTTTTTCTGTGGATGTGTCTCTTCCGCTTCGTTCTCACTTCCGAATACAGAGTAATAATACGGTGTAGTAGCTTCGAACTCAGCAGCACATGTATCTACCATCTTATATGCGGCAACGATTCCGTTGTCATAACGCATATCATGAATTTCTTTTACGGATTTTCCGGTAAGTTCTGCAATTACATTATCCGGGAATTCAATACGCTTTGCTTCTTTTAACAGATCAATTGTTAATGGCTCTGTCTTTAATGCATTCTCCATCTCAACGATGATCGCAAGCTTATCAATAAACCATTTGTCAATGCTGGTGATCTCATGGATCTCGTCATATGTGAACTGACGGCGTAATGCTTCTGCGATCACCCAGATTCTTCTGTCATCTACTACTTTTAACTGTTCTCTCAACTGTTCATCTGTCAGATCTGTAAAATCATAAGACATCAGGCTGTCTACATGCTGTTCCAGAGAACGGATCGCTTTCATCAAAGCTCCTTCAAAGTTATTGCAGATACTCATAACCTCTCCAGTTGCTTTCATCTGAGTTGTCAGTGTTCTCTTTGCTGTAATAAATTTATCAAATGGAAGTCTTGGGATCTTAACTACACAGTAGTCAAGCATTGGCTCAAAACTTGCATACGTCTTTCCTGTGATCGCATTTTTGATTTCGTCTAAAGTATATCCAAGGGCAATCTTTGCAGCAACTTTTGCAATTGGGTATCCTGTTGCTTTGGATGCAAGAGCTGAAGAACGGGATACACGTGGGTTTACCTCAATTACACAGTACTCGAAAGAATCCGGTTTTAATGCATACTGTACGTTACATCCACCTGTGATATTTAACTCAGAAATAATATTCAGTGCTGAAGTACGTAACATCTGATATTCTTTATCTCCTAATGTCTGGGATGGAGCTACTACGATAGAGTCACCTGTATGGACACCAACCGGGTCAATATTCTCCATATTACAAACAGTAATGCAGTTTCCGTTCGCATCACGCATCACTTCGTACTCGATCTCTTTCCATCCTGCGATGCAGCGCTCTACAAGAACTTCACCAACACGGCTCAGGCGAAGACCATTTGTTAAAATATCTACTAATTCCTGCTCGTTGTGTGCGATACCGCCGCCACTTCCTCCAAGTGTAAATGCCGGACGAAGAACAACCGGGTATCCGATCGTATTTGTAAATTTAATACCATCCTGAACGTTGTTTACAACCTGTGATGCTGCACATGGCTCACCAATCTTCTCCATTGTATCTTTAAACGCCTGACGGTCTTCAGCTTTGAAAATAGTCTCTGCAGTTGTACCGATCAGTTTTACACCATACTTATCAAGAATTCCTTTTTCAGCAAGCTCCATACCAAGGTTTAATCCTGCCTGTCCACCCAGGGTAGGAAGAACGCTGTCCGGTTTTTCTTTTGCAATGATCTGTTCTAATACTTCAACAGTTAAAGGCTCAATATATACTTCATCCGCAATCTCTTTATCTGTCATGATGGTCGCCGGATTGGAGTTTACAAGTACAACTTCCACACCTTCTTCTTTTAAAGAACGGCATGCCTGTGTACCGGCATAGTCAAACTCAGCTGCCTGTCCGATGACGATCGGGCCGGAACCAATTACTAATACTTTTTTAATGTCTTTATTTTTTGGCATACAATTTCTCCTTCTATGATATTCGAATTTATTCTCTGTGCTTCGCTCGAGCACACTCGTCAGTTACGACATCATCTCAATGAAACGGTCAAACAGGTATCCGGAGTCCTGTGGTCCAGGGCATGCTTCCGGGTGGAACTGTACAGTGAAAATGTTCTTTCCTACATACTCTAAACCTTCGTTGGTGCCATCATTGACATTTACGAATGCCGGCTTTGCAACGTTTGGATCCAGAGTATCTGTATCAACAACATATCCATGATTCTGGGATGAAATGTATACACGGTTAGTTTTTAAATCTTTGACAGGGTGGTTTCCGCCACGGTGTCCGTATTTCATTTTGTGGGTATCAGCACCTGTTGCAAGTGCCATTAACTGATGACCTAAGCAAATAGCAAAAATAGGAGTATCGGAATCGTACAGTTTCCTGATCTCTTTGATAATGTCTGTACATTCTTTTGGATCTCCAGGGCCGTTGCTTAACATGATTCCGTCCGGATTCGTACTTAAGATTTCCTCTGCAGTTGTGTGTGCCGGATAAACGGTCACTTCACAGCCACGATTATTTAAAGACTGGGCAATATTATTCTTTGCACCGAAATCCATGAGTGCCACACGTTTTCCTGTGCCGCTTAATACTCGTTTTTCCTCACAGGTAACTTTGTCTACGACATTTCCTGTTGTATAAGCTTTTAATTTAGGAATAATTTCTTCTATATTATAGTTCTCGTTTGTCGTAATCATACCATTCATCGTACCCTTTTCACGTAAGATCTTGGTAAGTGCACGTGTATCAATTCCTGCGATTCCAGGAATATCATTTTTTGTCAGGAAATCCTGGATTGTTCCCTCACAACGGAAGTTGCTTGGCATTCTGGATAACTCCCGTACAATGTATCCGTCCGGCCATGGTTTCTTTGACTCCATATCCGGTGTGATACCATAGTTACCAATTAATGGATATGTCATAACCACTGCCTGTCCTGCATAGGAAGGATCGGTCAATACCTCCAGATAACCAGTCATTGAAGTGTTAAAAACGATCTCACTGATGACTTCTCTGGTAGAACCAATGCTTGTTCCTGTAAATACATTCCCATCTTCGAGTATCAAAAAAGCTTTCATTTGTTTCCCTGTCCTTTCATCTTTTTTTCCCAAAAAAAAAAACGTTTCCGTTTTTCCTTTTGCTCTACATGAACTATATATGGGCAGTCAAACCGGATATTGCTATCCGCTCCAAAACATACCTTTATTGTAAGCAAGGGAATGATATTGAAACATTCCCTTGCTTAAATTGTAATGAGTTTATCATATGTAGTTGTAATTTTCAACCTTTTTCATGGAATCCGAAGGAAAATTTTTTTCCAACGCATTTCCTTTCCACATTATTTTATTCTTCTTCCTCTTCCGGTTCGTCTTTCGCCCAGCCGTAAGCGTATTTGACCGCTTTGTTCCAGCCTTTCCGTTTTGTCTGGCGTTCCTCCTCGCTCATCTGAGGAGAGAATATCTGGTCGATACTCTGATTTTTGATGACATCTTCCTTGCTCTTCCAGTAACCAACGGCAAGTCCGGCAAGATAGGCGGCGCCCATCGCAGTCGTCTCAATACAGCTTGGACGCTTGACCGGTGCATTGATCATGTCTGCCTGAAACTGCATTAAGAAGTTGTTGGCGCTTGCCCCGCCATCCACTTTCAAAGATTTCAATTCTACACCAGCGTCTGCACGCATTGCATCGATGACATCACACACCTGAAGATCGATAGATTCCAGTGTGGCGCGGATGATATGGTTTTTGTTGGTACCTCTTGTGATGCCAACGATCGTACCTCTCGCATACTGATCCCAGTGCGGTGCGCCCAGTCCGGTAAATGCCGGAACCACATAACAGCCGTGGGTTCCGTGTACTTTTTTTGCCATGTACTCAGAGTCTGCGGAGGAATCGATCAGCCTCATATTGTCGCGAAGCCACTGGATTGCCGCTCCTGCAACGAAAATCGAACCTTCCAGAGCATAGTTTACTTTTCCGTCCAGTCCCCATGCAATGGTCGTCACAAGACCATTTTTTGAAAATACCGGTTTTTCTCCTGTATTCATTAAAAGGAAACATCCGGTTCCGTATGTGTTTTTTGCCTCTCCTGCATGGAAACAGGTCTGTCCAAAAAGTGCCGCCTGCTGGTCACCTGCCGCTCCTGCGATCGGTATCTCATCCCCTAAGAAGGACGGATCGGTGTAACCATAAATCTGGCTGGACGGCACCGGTGTCGGAAGCATGCTCTCAGGAATATCCAGTTCCTGTAAAATCTCCTTGTCCCAGCACAAATCATTGATGTTAAAAAGCATGGTTCTCGAAGCATTGGAATAATCCGTCACATGCACCGCACCCTTTGTAAATTTCCAGATCAGCCATGTCTCCACGGTACCGAATAACAATTTGCCCTCGTTTGCCAGCTCTCTTGCACCTTTGACATTGTCTAAGATCCACTTGATCTTCGTCGCAGAGAAATATGCATCAATGATCAGTCCCGTCTTTTTCCGGTAAACTTCTTCCAGTCCTTTTTTCTTCAGTCCATCCGCAATATCAGATGTTCTGCGGCACTGCCATACGATCGCATTGTAGATTGGTTCTCCCGTCTCTTTGTTCCACACGATGGAAGTCTCACGCTGGTTTGTGATACCGATTGCTGCAATATCGGAAGCCGCAGCTCCGATCATGTTCATCGCCTCCACCGAAACACCAAGCATCGATGACCATATTTCATTTGCGTCATGCTCCACCCAGCCCGGATTCGGGAAAAACTGACGGAACTCTTTCTGCGCCATCGAGCAGATCTCTCCTTTTTCATTGAATAAAATACAACGGTTACTTGTTGTTCCCGCATCTAATGCCATTACATATTTTGCCATGCCTGTTTCTCCTTTCAATTCTGCTGCAAAATGCTCCCCTGTTCTTTTGAACTTTTACCATTTGACTGCACCATAAATCAGACATAAAAATGGGAGATGACACATCGAAAATATACTGCTGCACCCCACAGCAGTATTCCTTTGAATCATCTCCACTCTCTGATTTCTACTCATTTATTCAATTATGTCTGAACTTTTGCTTCCATTGATGGAATCATTATAGCATATATGCATAAAAAAGCAATGTTTTACTGAGAATTTTTATATATTTTTATTGTGCAGATACTGATTTTCTGCCAGGTTCTCCAACACCTCTTCAAAGTCACTTCAATGTCACTTCAATTAAATTTCATTTTACTTTGAAGTACAGTTCTATTCTTCCCATACCCTGGCAAATCCAATCCTATTTTCCGGTACCCCAGTAATAAAAATTTGACTATTTATGCTTTCTGTCAACATAAATAGTCAAATAATCTGTTTGTAAATATTACGCTCCCGCCTGTGCCGTCACATAATACTCCGCCTGTGTCTGATAAAGCTTCGCATAAATCCCGTTCTGTTCCAGAAGCTGCTCATGCGTCCCTTCCTCCGCAATCTCCCCATGATCAAGCACAACGATCCGGTCACAGAATTTACAGCTGCTCATGCGATGGGAAATGTAAACGGCTGTTTTCTCTCCCACAAGGGAGTCGAAGTTTTCATAGATTCCAGCTTCTGCAATTGGATCCAAAGCTGCGGTCGGCTCATCTAAAATGACAAACGGTGCATTTTTATACAGCGCTCTTGCAATCGCCACTTTCTGTGCCTCGCCGCCGGATGGTGTGACACCCTCTCCATTTTCCTGATACAAAAGTGTGCGTTTCTTCTGCGGCAGTCTCTCTGCAAATTCGTTTAGACCGATCTTAGTAAGCACCTGCTTTAAGCGCGCTTTATCAACCTGCTCCCCTGCTGCGATATTTTCGTCCAGTGGAAAAGCAAACAGCTTGAAATCCTGAAACACCACGGAAAAAATCTGCATGTATTCCTCATAATCATATTTTTCAATATTAATTCCATTGAGGCAGATTTCTCCCCCGGTTGGCTCATAAAGCCGTAAAAGCAGCTTGATGAGTGTCGTCTTTCCAGCTCCGTTCCTACCGACAAGCGCCATTTTCTGCCCAATTTTAAAATCCAGACTGACATTTTTCAGAATATAATCTTCTGTGCCCGGATAACAGAATGACACATTGCGGAAGGATAATTCATACTCGTTGTCGTCCCGCTTCTCGATTGGAAGTGTGCCGTCGTAATGCATGTTTGGGCGATTGATAAATTCTTCATACGTTTTCAGATACTCATTGCGGTAATTGATCTGGTTATACTGCATCAGGACATTCTGCACACCGGTCATCATCGTGATGATCGCCCCGGAGTACATGAGCACATCTCCGATCGTCACCGCACCGGACATCGCCATTACCGCCACATAGACATAGATATAACCAGCAAGAAGCTGTACCACAAATGAAAACTTTGCCTGATTTTTTCCCTCGAAAATCCCTTCTTCTGAAAAATAGGATGATGCATTGATACTTGTCTCATTTTTTCCACAAAGATAATCCTGCATTCCATAAAGCCTGATATCCTTCGCCGCCGTCTCCGATGTAAAGATTTTAAACAGATAACCATATAAAAAATTGATACGCTCATTTTCATGATTGAGTTCCACCTGTTTTTTCCCAATGCGGTCAGAAACACGAACATTTACCCAGAAAGAAAAAGCAAACATCCCTGCCAGCAATGCAGTCATCAGGAATATTTTCCATGCTGCAACATGCTGCCCCTGCATAGACTGTACAATTAATATAAGAAGAAACACGAGCGCAAACAGAACTTTGACACATTCTGTAAAAAATTTATAAATGGAGTCCAACTGTGTTTCAATATCGCCAGCCCCATTCGCTCCGCCTCTGGTTCTCCGGAAGGCAATCTGATTTTCCTCTTTTTCAATCTCCTCAAACTCCATGGAAAATACCTTCTCTGCTGTCCGCCTTTTGGTCTCATCGCGGCTTGGGCTTGCGTATTGTTCAAATATCTGATTGCACATTATGTAAACCATCCGTACGACAAGAACTGCTAATATCATGATCCAGACATAATGTACCGCTGTCGTATATTGTTCCAACAGCAGAGTGTCAATGATCCTCGCATAGAGAATGCTGTTGATATAAGAGATACCTGCGCCGCAGACCGCTCCAGCCACGATTGCAGCACCAAGCTGTCTGTATCCTTTCGTCTGGAAAATCAGATAGTTCCACATCTCCTTAATCGACATCTGCCGCACCTCCTTCTCCATAATATTTGCTCTGGACTAAAAACAGTTCGTAGTATTTTCCTTTTTGCTCCATCAGCTCCTCGTGGCTTCCACATTCTGCGATCCTTCCATCGGACAAAAGCAATATTTCTTCGCAGAAGTGTGTGGAAGCAAGCCTGTGTGAAATAAACAGCGCTGTGATATCCGCCAATGTCCGGTTATAGATCTCATAAATTTCGGACTCCGCCAGTGCGTCTAATGCTGCCGTCGGTTCGTCCAGCAGGATTATGGACGGATCACGATATAATGCCCTTGCCAAAAGCAGCTTCTGCGTCTCGCCACCGGAAAGGAGCACGCCATCCTGACTTAATTCTTTTCCAAGATTGGTAGAAAGCCCCTGCGGCAATGCTGTCACTTTCTGGGAAAGTCCTGCTTTTTCCAGACATTCCCATACTTTTTCCTCGTTCCACTGCTCGTTAAGTGCCACATTTTCTGCCACGGAATAGGCCAGAGTAAAGGTATCCTGAAAAACAGCTGACTCATGCCTGTAATAAGCGTCCCGGTCTAATTCCCTTGTATCGATTCCATTGACATAAACCGTTCCCTTTGTCGGCAGATACAGACCTGATATTAATTTCACAAGCGTTGACTTTCCGGCACCATTTAATCCGACTAACGCCTTGTGTTCCCCACTCTTTAAAGAAAAAGAAATGTCATTTAACACCGGTTTTTCTGCCCCTTTATAGCAGAAGGTCACATGATCAAACACGACTTCCACTGTCTTAAACTGGTTTTTCGGAATCTTTTTCTCACCTGCATCCTCACCCAGATTCAGGAAATTCCGAAAATCTGTGATATGGACACTACAGTATTTCATCTTCGCAAAACTGTCACTCACCTGTGCAAACCATGCGGAAAAACCTCCGATGATTCCCAGATAGAATACGAACATCGTCAGGGACATCCCATTTTTTAACTGGCTGATCAGATACAGATAACAGATCAGATCCCGTCCAGCTGTCAGAATGGTTTCCAACGATTTTCCGGCAAATGCGATACTATTCTTCTTCGCATTGCGTCTTCTGGTATTTTTGATCGCAATTCCATATTTCCCGATAATCCATTTTTTCAACCCAAAAACACGGATATCCTTACCGCTTATCGCATCATCAGAAAGCCGGTCGATATACTGCATCGTCATCTCATCCCTGGCATTCTCATCCCTGATTTTATTCTCATACCAGTCCGGCAGACTGTTACAAAGTGCACCAATAACGGAGAGCCCGAATAATAGCAAGAGGATCACCGGATGAATGGAACCTGCGATCACCATATAAACGAACAGACCAAGCACTCCGGTTCCAAATGCAGAGACCGCACGCAGCAAGCCCTCAACTCCTGCATTATTACAGCTGACTGCGTCACATGCTTTCTCCCGCAAAAGTTTCAGTTCCGGGTCTTCATACTGCTCCTGTGGTATCTCACAGATTTTTTTTGTAAACTGCCTCATAAAAAGCTGGGAACGCACCTCTATGTGATGATAGACATGTTTTTGTCTGATATACGTATCCGCTGCATTCACAAGTGCATAACCCACAAATGCAGAGAGAATTGCTGCAATCACCGTTACTGCGGATAAGCTTTCTCCAAGTAATCCAACGACCAGTGCGCTTAACATGGAACCGATCACCGGCACGATCACTGACAGGATGATTCCGGTTATCATATCTCTTATATAGCTTCTTTTTTCTTTCCATACTGGAGTAAAAACGAATCTGAAATTGCTCCAGAGGGTGTATTTTTTTGTTTTGTACATGTTACGTCTCCTAAATGTAATCATTTCAAGTGTTGATACTATATGCTGCGCCGGCATTTTGTGTAATAGAATATTGGAAAGTTTTATTGTATAAGCTCCCAATTCAGGTTTTTAATCAGTTTTTATAAACATCTTGGGATAAGATTAACACAGATTTTTATGTTTACGCACAAAAAATGCACGGATTGCAAAAATCCGTGCACGAATGGCATTTATAGCGGCAGCATAATCTCCGTCACAAAGACTCCTGCCTCATTTTTCCGGTTGATAAAGCCGTCATATTTTTCTACGATCAGATTAATCCGCTTCAAGCCATGCCCGTGATTGCCACGCTTGTGCGTAATATACTCCTCATCCAGCTTACGCACGGTCTCATTGGTGGCATTGCTCACGGAAATATAAAGCTGCTCCTTGAACTGTCCAATATAAAGGCGGATGAACTGCTGCTCTTTTGGTACTTTCTCACATGATTCCACAGCATTGTCGATCAGATTTCCGATCACAACGCACAGATCAATGTCTGTCACTGTCGTTTCTTTCGGAACCGTTGCCTTGTAATCGACCGGGATGCCATTATGGATTGCCAGTGAGATTTTGGAATTCAGGATTGCATCCACACCGATATTTCCGGTATCAAACAGGAGATTGATGTCGTCTAAATCTGTCTCCAGCTTATCAAGGTACACTTTTGCCTCACTGATATCGTCCATCGCAAGGTAAGCTTTTAGCGACTGCATATGATTGTGATAATCATGCCTCTAGCCACGCATGGTCATGTATACATTATTCACTTCTTCGATCTGATTCTTCACAAGCTTGTTCTGGTAGGCTTCCGTGCTCTTCTCATAGTAGGTTTTTATGAGGAGGCGGAGCAGGATGGAGGCGGATGCCAAAAGTGCAACTGATGCAAGAAAAATCAGAAAAATATCTTTGATTTCCAATGTTTGTTTCCTCATTCTCTTCCAAGATGATACTTTATAAATGCTTCATTCACTTCCTTATAGAAACTCCGGCTGACAGGAATGACACTGCTATCCGATAGAACACACTCCGTTCTTCCAATCCTGACAACTTTCTCAATATTCACTGCGTAACTGCGGTGTGTTGTAATGAATTCCTTAGACTTTTCCTGCACACTTTGCAGTAACTCTGAAAATCCAGTCTTTACTGTCACACATTCTCCACTGATCAAAAATAGGTTTACATAATGTTTCTGAGCTTCGATATAAATTATATCCTTCAGATTAACACGGACAGACTGGCTGTCCTTTTTCACAAGGATGTAGTTCTCCTCCTCTACCTCTTTCTGCGTTCTGGCATAGTCGAGAATCTCCCACAGCTTTTCCTCATCCAGCGGCTTCATCAGATAACGGTACGCACCCACTTCATATCCATCGAACACATAACTTGCATCCGATGTCACAAAAACAAGGATCACATCCTTCTCTTTCTCACGAATCTGTCTGGCAAGTTCCATGCCGTTTTGTCCTCTCATGGAAATATCAAGAAAGATCACGTCATAGGCATTCTGCTCTGCTTTGAACAGATATTCTTCCGCACACTCAAACAGGTCTTTGCGAACTGCCATATTCTTATTTTTCGCCCACTGGTCAATTTTTATCGCAAAAGCTTTCGCCTGTGCAGATTCATCCTCACAGTAGCAGATTGTCATTGTATGTTCCATAATTTTTCTCACTGGTTATATTACCCCACTGCAACTTCCACTCTTTTTCCGCAGAATGCCACACCATATTTATAAATCACTTCTACCCCGGC
>OGFL01001390.1_pt1 | contig 16950 bp, 15 predicted proteins | sample 1570911 | NCBI WGS metagenome assembly OGFL01 (sample SAMEA2582050, study PRJEB24529) | metagenome | biome: Human gut stool | place: China | collected 2011 | reverse complement strand
AAGAAATATCGATGCGGTCATGTCAGGTAGCAAAGGCTATTTGACAGGCAATCGCTAAAACAAAACAGCTTTTGCTGCCATCCCGGTAATTATAAATCTGGGAGGAAGCAATATGTGCTATCAAAACGGTAAAAAAATATTACCACCGCCACTTTTATCAGCTATTCAGGAATACATAGACGGTGAATATATCTATATCCCTCGTAAAACCAATAACAAACGCCCCTGGGGATCGACCAAAGGTACAAAACAACAAACTGCTGAACGTAATCAGGAAATATTCTGCCGTTATCTAAGTGGAATTCCTGTTACTGTTCTTGCCGAAGAATACTTTTTGTCATCTAAAACAATATACAGTATCATTGCTAAAAAGAAAATCTGATCCTTGAGAACGTCATTACCTGACGTTCTCTTTTTCTTTTCAGAAAAAAAATGCAGGAAGTAATTTTGTAAAACCTGTAATATAATAAACACAAAGACAGAGAAAGCAGGTGCTATAATGAAATATCCTAAAAGCGAACAATACGACAAGCAATTTCTGCTTGAAAATATGATGGGCCCTAATGCCTTAAAAATTTTAGAAGAACTTACAGAAGGAATAAAACTCACGTCAGATATGAAAATACTTGATTTGGGCTGTGGCAAAGGACTTACATCAATCTTTTTAGCAAAAGAATTCGGCGTACAAGTCTATGCAACTGACCTTTGGATAACAGCTGCAGAAAATTTTGAGCGCTTCAAAAAGCTCGGGCTTGAAGATCGCATCATACCAATCCATTCCAATGCCCTTGACCTTCCCTATGCTGAAAATTATTTTGATGCGGTGATCAGTGTCGATTCATATCATTATTTTGGCAATACACCTGAATTTATGGACACCAAACTAGCTCCTTATATCAAACCAAATGGTATCATTGCCTTAGCCTTCCCCGGCTTCAAAAAAGATTATCACAATACTCTGCCGTCCGAACTGCTCATTTCCTGGGGTGCTGAAGATCTTGATACCTTTCACAGCTGTAAGTGGTGGCACGAACTGCTTTCACAATCTCAAACGATCAATATCGAAAGCATCTCAGAGCTGAAGTGTATGGAGGAAGCCTGGCAGGACTGGCTGGAATGTGATGAGGAACATGCCATCAACGATAGAGCTTCAATGAATGCCGGTGCAGGGAAATATATGAATCTTATCGCCATCAAAGCTAAAAAACTCTAAATTCTATTTTTAATAAACAAACCCCGCTGTCTTAAAAGACAACGGGGTTTTTCTTAATTATTATTTCCAGTCAAGTTCTTCGACTTCTTTACGGCCGCGACCTGTTAAAGCGTCGAGCATAACACGCTGCTCTACTTGAGCAACTAATTTTTTGGTAAATTTAACAGTATCAGGATTTACGGAAATACTGTCGATACCGCTCTTAATGAGGAATTCACAGAATTCAGGATAAACGCTGGGAGCCTGACCACAGATAGAAACAGTTTTGCCTTCGCTGTGAGCAACCTCAATAAGGTGACGTACTGCACGGCGCACTGCCAGATTACGTTCATCATAGATATGGGAAACAGTATCATTATCACGGTCACAGCCAAGCACCAGCATGGTCAAATCGTTAGAACCAATAGAATAACCGTCTACATACTTATTGAACTGATCTGCCAGAATGATATTGGAAGGAATTTCAGCCATCAACCATACTTTAAAGTCCTTACCGCGCTCCAAGCCACATTCAGCCATAATCTTAACCACTTTTTCACATTCCTCTACATTACGGCAGAAAGGAATCATAACATTAAGGTTTTTCAGACCAAACTCTTCACGAACTTTCACTACAGCCTGGCATTCCAGTTTGAAAGCTTCGATGTATTTAGGATCATAATAACGGGAAGCACCGCGCCAGCCCAATAATGCTGAAGGTTCATAAGGTTCGAACTCATCGCCGCCTTTCAAATCACGATATTCACTGGATTTGAAATCGCTGAAACGCAGAGTAACCGGTCTGGGAGCCATTGCCTGACAAACCTGACGCATACCTTCTGCCAGCTGATCGACAACTTTTTCAGGATGTCCGGTTTTAATGAGATACAAAGGATGTTCATGGATATAAGTAGTCCAGATGAACTCTTCACGCATCAAACCGATACCATCACAGGGCAGACTGGAATATTTCTCAGCCAGTTCCGGATCGCCCAAATTCATATAAACTTTAGTGCCAGTCGGCGGGAAGTATTCAGCAACCGCTACAGCAGCGCCTGCCTGATTTTCTTTTTTAGCTTCTTCAATAATGCCTTCATAAACTACGCCATGAGTAGCATCGATAGTTACATCAATACCGTCAGGAATAGTAACAGTAGCAGCTTCACCACGGCTCTTAGTACCAACGATACAGGGAATACCCAGCTCGCGGCTAACGATGGAAGCATGACAGGTCATTCCGCCGCTGTCAGTGACGATAGCTTTGGCTTTTTTCATTGCCGGTACCCAGTCAGGAGCGGTCATCTCAGTAACAAGGATCTCTCCTTCTTTAAATTCATCGATGCGGGAAGGATCAAGAATAACGTGTACGCGGCCAGAAACTTTACCCGGGCTTGCAGGCAAGCCTTTCACGATAACTTTATGATCAGTAGTAGTCATAGATTTGCTTTCCTGCACTTTTGCTCCTCCTTCTTTATTGCGGCGGCTCCATACGGTTTCCGGACGGGCCTGCAGAATCCAGATTTTATTGGTACGTTCATCAACGCCCCATTCCATATCCATATAGCAGCCATAATGTTTTTCGATCTTTTTAGCATAATCAGCCAGTTCCAAAATCTGCTCGTCAGTCAAAGTCTGTACTTTGCGCAGTTCTTCAGGGACCTGCACTTCTTCACAGTCGCCGCCTTTTTTGCGTACAAGCATGATGTCCTGCTCATTTACGCAGCGGTCAATGATTTTGTGGTCATGTTTGGAAATAGTATAATTATCAGGAGTAACAGTACCCTGAACAACATATTCACCCAGTCCAAAGGCTGCCTCAATCAGGATATTATTGTCATCACCAGTAGCAACGTTAACAGTAAACATAACACCGGAAGTTTTAGAGAAAACCATCATTTGTACAACGGCACTCAAAGCAACTTCTATATGATCAAATCCTTGTTTTTCACGATAATAAACAGCACGGTCGGTAAAGCAGGAAGCGTAGCATTCCTTTACCTTTGCGATAATGGTTTCAGCACCCTGTACGTTCAAATAGGTATCCTGCTGACCAGCAAAGCTTGCATCCGGTAAATCTTGTAGCGCTGGAACGAACGGCGACATAGGGATTCTCTTCGCCGACTCTTTTACCAAGTTCAACATAAGCAGCGCCAATAGCGTCCTGCAGATCCTGAGGCATTTTCTCAGCCATGATGGCATCACGCAGACGAGCGCTGACATCACGCAGTAAAGCGCTGTTTTCAACGTCAGTCAATTCAGACAAAATAGAGCGCATCTTTTCTTCAAGACCGCTTTCTTTAATGAAGTATCTATAAGCGTAAGCCGTAGTAGCAAAACCGTAAGGAACGGGAACATCTGTCTTAGCAGTCATTTCACCGAGGGAAGAGGATTTGCCGCCAACGATATCAACGTCTTTTCTTTCTAATTGCTCAAACCAGAGAAGAAACTGTTCTTCTTTTTTCATGATTGTAGCACTCCTTTATATTATACTTTTTGGGCTGCGCCCTTAATATAGTGTATACTATATCATATTTGTACACCACATTCAAGGACTTTTTCATCGCTTTTTAACTTTTTGTGTTAAATTTTACAAAATGTGCTTATTTTCAGTACGGCCCTCCTTTACTCTTTAAATAATATTTTCGTCACTGGAAAAACAGAGTATATATATTAGTATACACTAAATGATACCTGGGAAAAAGTAAAATCAGCAGATTATAACTAAAATCCATCTCATAGACTGCGCCATATATGTAACGATTGCACAATGTACTTCTTAGTATATTTCTTAACAATACAATCAAGCCCACGAATCTCACTGCAAATACAAGGAAAGCCCCTGATGACAGACACGCCGCGTACTAAATGCACTCTGGTGTTTGTAACCAAGGGCCTGACAAAACAACTGCCGTAAAATGTGCGATTAAAGAACGATACAACTCAAATCGCCGACAGCATTTGTAACCTCTTTCGCCTGCTCAAGAAGGGCCAGACGATTATTTTTAATATCAACATTTTCATCCATGACCATAACACTGTCAAAGAATTTATTTACAGGCTCAACTACCTGATCGGCAAGTTTTAATGCACCGGCATAATTATAAGTCACGATGTCCGGGATCAGCTCTTTATTAAGACGAATCAGAACATCATGCAATTCCTGCTCTGCCGGGTCGGCAAAAAGCGCACTGCTTATAGCAACTTCAGTCTCAATTTTTTTGCAAAGATTGCAGACACGGATAGAAGCCTGAATAACAGCTTCTGCTTCCGGCAGAACTACATACGCATTCAAAGCCTTGCAGCGCGCGTAAATATCTACTAAATCATCGTTGCGTTCATCGGCAAAAACAGCATCGACAACGTCATAACGGATTCCCTGTTCGATCATCATATTTTTCAAACGTAATTTAAAGAATTCTAAAATCTGCGGTATCAATTTACCGGTATCTTCCGGTTTGATATTGAGCAGATACAGCGCACCTGCCAGAATTTTGATCAGGGGCATATGATAGTTACTGCTGATAAGAATATTGATGATACCCAAAGCCTGACGACGCAATGCATAAGGATCCTGCGAGCCTGTCGGTGCAAGTCCGCGGCTGAAAGTAGCAACGATATTATCTATTTTATCACTGATGCCGACAATACGTCCAATAGTACCCTTCGGCAGCTCGTCACCGGCAAAACGCGGCAGATAGTGTTCATAAATACCTTCAGCAACTTCAGCAGGTTCGCCGTCTAATTTGGCATATTCACGCCCCATAACTCCCTGCAGCTCTGTAAATTCAACCACCATCCCGGCAACAAGATCTGTTTTAGACAGCAAAGCTGTACGTTTGAGGTTAGTATCGTCAACTTTAACATTGATGGCAAACTTAACCATTTCAGCCAGTTTAGCCAACCGCTCACTCTTATCATACATATTGCCCAGACCTTCCTGGAATGAAACTGTTTTCAGTTTTTCCAGACGGTCTTCCAATTTTAGTTTGCGGTCTTCATTGAAGAAGAATTCAGCATCACTGAGACGAGCGCGTAAAACACGTTCATTACCGTGTGCGACAACATCTAAAAACTCTTTACCGCCATTGCGGACTGTAATAAATTTATTGAGCAGCCTGCCTTCTTCATCCACTACCGGAAAATAACGCTGATGTTCACGCATTGGGGTGATAATGGCTTCCTTCGGTAACGACAGGAATTTTTCTTCAAATTTCCCACATAATGCAGTAGGATATTCAACAAGATAATTGACTTCTTCCAGTAAGTCTTCGTCAATTTCAGCAATTCCGCCTTCGGCAGCCGCCAGTTCTGTCACCTGCTGACGAATCAATTCACGGCGGGCATCCTGATCGACCATCACAAAGTTGTCAGCAAGTGCCTGTACATATGCATCAGCGTTGGTGATCTCAACAGCTCCCTGCATTCCCATAACAGCAGAATGCACTACATTGCCAACCTTATTGATAGCCGCGCTCAGCAGGCCTTTAGTTTCCACAGCCTCTTTCATAGATTGCTGCATAAAACGATGTCCCATCGAATACCTGCCCGATTTTACGCCGGTAATTTCTACCGGTATTACTTTTTCACCGAACAGTGCTACCAGCCAGCGGATAGGACGCACGAACCGAAAATCATAATCGGCCCAGCGCATATTTTTCGGGAAAGATAAAGACTCCAGGATATCAAGCAGCAAACCGGGCAGTAAATCGACAACAGGTTGACCTGCCAAATGTTTTACTGCATAAACATATTCTCCGCGCACTTCCAGGTCTTTAACGTCTATCCCCTGCCCGCGGGCAAAGCCGATTGCCGCTTTGGAAGGAGCTCCGCTTACGAAAGCAATTTTTGCAGACGGCCCTTTAGCCTCAATCGTACTGTCTGCCTGAGCTTCTGCTACACCTTCAGCAATAAAGGTCATCCGGCGAGGCGTGCCATAAACCTTGATATTTTCAAACGGAATACGCAGCTCCTGCATTTTATCTGCAGCAAGCTCTTGTAATTGTTTAAGAATACCCGGCATAAATTTTGCGGGGATCTCTTCAGTACCGATTTCAAATAATAATTTTTCCATTATTTATTCTCCCCTTTCAATAACGGGAAGCCAAGTTTTTCCCTTTGTTCAACATAGGCAGCTGCGCACAAACGTGCCATAGCGCGCACACGGCCAATGAAAGCCGTTCTTTCGCTGACGCTGATGGCGCCGCGGGAATCCAAAAGGTTAAAAGTATGAGAACATTTCAATACATAATCATAAGCAGGACGGATATATCCGGCCTCAATAACGCGTTTTGCCTCAGCTTCATATTTATCAAACAGATCAAACAGCAGTGCTGTATCAGCTACTTGAAAATTGTAAAAAGACTGTTCTACTTCGTTAGTATGGAAAACGTCACCATAAGTGACTCCATCCACCCATTCAATATCAAAAACATTTTCCACACCCTGTATATACATAGCCAGTCGCTCTAAACCATACGTGATTTCAACAGTAACAGGTTTCACGTCGATACTGCCGACCTGCTGAAAATAGGTGAACTGGGTAATTTCCATACCATCCAGCCAAACCTCCCAGCCAAGTCCCCAAGCACCTAAAGTCGGTGATTCCCAGTTATCCTCAACAAAACGGATATCATGTTCTTCCTGACGGATACCCAGTTCGGCCAGGCTCTGGAGATAAAGCTCCTGAATATTATCCGGAGACGGTTTAATAATTACCTGATATTGATGATGCTGGAACAACCGATTGGGGTTATCCCCATAACGCCCGTCAGCCGGACGTCGAGATGGCTCTACATAAGCCACACGCCATGGTTCCGGTCCTAAAACGCGCAGAAAAGTTGACGGATTCATAGTTCCCGCACCTTTTTCGACGTCATAGGGCTGGCCCATGATGCAGTTTTGGTCTGCCCAGAATTTCTGGAGCTTCAAAATAATTGTTTGAAAATTCATGTTCTGCCTCCTATTTTATTTGTTACAACGACAAAAACAAAAGTCTCCGTCCCTGTAACAATTAAGTTACAGGGACGGAGACATAAATCACTCCGCGGTTCCACCCTGCTTGACCGCTCATACGGTCCGCCTCGATGTTTATAAAATTGCAGCTCCCAGGTGCCTTTGTTTTCTCATCTGCCGGCTTACACCATCCCGGCTCGCTAAAACAGAAAACTACTTATCCCTTTCATCGCTTAAAAGAAAATATATCAAATCAGACGTCCTTTGTCAATGCTTTTACAATCCTAACTGCGCTAAAAAGCTTAAACTTTTCAAAGGCTTGTCGATCTGGTAAACAATAAACCGATAAAGTATCTGTTCCAGCTGCATCAAATCGCCGCCGCGCACAGTAAAAGGCTGTGGATCATTGAAATCCAGCGCAATCAGCTCATGCAGCAGCTTCTGAGCGCCGCTGCTAAAGGGCAACTCTTCCCCTCCGTGACAGGCTTCGCAAATAAGGCCGCCCTGAACGACACTAAAAAAAGCATCTCCTTCAACAGCTTCAGTACAGTTGACACAGGCGTCATAAACAGGAGCAAATCCTGTTAAAACAAGCAGCTTGCAAATAGCCGACAACGCGACCAGACGCGGGTTATTCCTGGAAAGTATTTGTACTGCTCCTACAAGCAGCTCATAAATATCTTCCTGCGGCTCATGTGCTTCCGTCAGAGCTTCTGTCACTTCAGCAATCACCGAAGCATAAGCCATCTGTTTGATGTCCATTTGCTGCGGCAAAGCAATCAATTCACAGCTTTTCATACTGTCCAGACGTTTACCAGAATATAGCTGCATATCGAGCATCGCAAAAGGCTGTATCAGCCGTCCGCCAGTAGTCCTCGCATAACGGGCACCGTACGCTAAAAAAGGTATTTTACCATGGGCACGCGAAAAACAGACTGCGTATTTATCCGCAGTCTGCCAATCCTTTACTTTTAAAATAATTACTTCGTCCTGATATGCAGTATTACTCATCAGCTTGTACCGCAGTACCATCTTCCTGTAACATGGTAGCTTTGACCCGTGTTACTCTAAAGCCTTCTGCTTCAGTAACCTCAAAGCGCCAGCCGCCGGTAACGACTCTGTCACCTTCTTCAGGTTTACGCCCTAAAAGTCCGAAGACAAAACCGCCAATGGTATCTTCCTCCGGTTCGTCAAATTCAATATTTAAAAGTTCAGAAATCTCGTCCAGTAAAACAAGGCCGTCGAACTCATAGCTGTCATCACCTAAGCGCAAAATATCTTCTGCTTCTTCGCCATCATGCTCATCCTGAATATCACCGACAATTTCCTCCAGGAGATCTTCCATTGTAACCAGACCAGCCGTACCGCCATATTCATCAGCAACTACAGCAATCTGGATACGCTTATGCTGCATCATCTGCAGCACTTTAGCCGTTGACATTCCTTCGGGAACAACGACAATATTGCGCATTCGTGTCCGCAGATCAAAAGCCGGATCGTCGCCATCGTCCAGATCCATCAAATCACGCACATGAATAACGCCCAAAACATGATCTTTGTCTTCCATACATAAAGGATAACGTGTATGCCGGCTTTCACGCACAGCCTGCAGATTTTCCTGCAGCGTATCATCAGTATACAAACAAATCATATCCTGACGCGGCACCATGACTTCACGAGCCACGCGGTCGGCGAAATCAAAAACATTATCAATCAGACGGCTTTCCATATGATCCAGCTTACCGCCGCGTTCGCTGGCACTGACTATCATCCGCAGCTCATCTTCACTGCGCGAGATATCTTCATCAGGGACAGGATCAACGCCTAAAAGGCACAATACAGCATGGGAGATTCGATTAAAAAGCACAACCAGCGGATATAAAAGGTAATGAAAAAAAACCAACGGATAAGCGACCGCCATCGCTACCTGCTCGACCTTACCTAAGGCGATAGTGCGAGGCACCAGTTCGCCGAAAACAACATGCAGAAAAACGATGATAAGAAACGCACAGGCAAAAACCAGCGAATGATCATACCAGGTGCCGGCACTTACACCAAACATACCGCGGAACATTTCAGCGAGAAGCGGGCCGCCAAACCAGCCCAAAAGCAAAGACGAAGCAGTAATACCAAGCTGAGTCGCACTCAGGTAGGTATCAAGCTTTTCGCTCATTTTTAAAACTGTGTTAGCTCTGCTTTTTCCCTGCCGGATCAATTCATCCAGCCTGCTTTTTCTGATTCTGACTAAAGAATATTCAGCCATAACAAAAAAGCCGTTCAATAAAGTGATCAATAATGCAATAGACAGCTCAAATAAGCATGTCATAGCGGGGTCGCCGTCGATAGGTCATCTCTCCTTACTTATATAAACTTCATAAATTGTTATTAGCATAAGCATACCATACTACTGTATTTTCAGTCAATAAATCAGCCTTCATAACCGAATTGCTTCAAAGCCTTATCCTTATTGCGCCAATCAGGTTTTACTTTAACCCACAGATCAAGAAAAACCTTATTGCCGAGCAGTGATTCAATATCCTTCCGGGCCTGCTCGCCGATCTTTTTCAGCAAGCTGCCCTTAGCCCCAATCACGATACCTTTTTGGGATTCACGTTCCACAAAAATATTGGCACGAATATAAATATCATCATTATCACGTACCTTGAATTCATCAATCTCCACAGCAATAGAATGCGGCACCTCATCACGAGTTGACCGCAGTACCTTTTCTCGAATCATTTCCGCAGCAATTATCCGTTCCGGCTGGTCGGTTATCATATCGTCCGGGAAATATGCCGGACCTTCCGGCAAATACTTGGTGATCTCATTTACTAAACCCGGGAATTCAGTATCCTGCAAAGCAGAAACAGGCACTACTGCCGCAAAGGTAAAATCTTTAGTATAGCTTTCAATAATGCCGAAAAGCTTACCTTTGTCTGCCAGTTTATCGATTTTATTGGCAACAAGAATCACCGGAGTTTTGACCTTGCGCAGCTGCTCCAGAATATAATCCTCTCCGGCACCGCGCTTTTCCGAAACATCAACAACAAACAAAACCACATCTACCTCGTGCAGCGTACTTTCTGCAGCCCGTACCATATATTGCCCCAGCTTATGCTGCGGCTTATGGATACCGGGAGTATCCAAGAACATGATCTGAGCATTGTCAGTATTCATAATACACATGATCTTATTACGCGTTGTCTGAGGACGGTCACTCATAATTGCAATTTTCTCCCCGATCAATCCATTCGTCAACGTTGATTTGCCTACATTAGGCCGGCCTACAATAGCCGCAAAACCAGAATAATGCTTGCCATCCTGCTTATTTATACTAATCGCTCCTTTGCTTTCACTTACATTTATTTTTTATATTCAGGGACTCAGAGCCAAAACCATATGGCAGCAGTTCTGCCACAGACATTGTTTTTGTCTGTCCCTTGCAATTTGCCAGGATTATTTTTTCAAAAGGAAACTCTGCCAGCACCTGACGGCAAGCGCCGCATGGTGCCACCGGCTCATCTGTATCGGCAACTACGCACAAAGTTTTAAACCTGCGTACGCCGCTGCACACAGCTGCAAAAACAGCATTACGCTCTGCACAGCAAGTCAACCCATACGAAGCATTTTCTATATTGCAGCCGGTAAAAATTTCTCCGTCAACAGTTTCGACCGCCGCCCCAACTTTGAATTTAGAATAAGGCGCGTAAGCATTATCACGTGCCGCCTGCGCTGCCGCTAATAACTTCGTCTCCATAACTGCTCCTTTTAATGAACCAGAAATTCTTCCGAAAGTCTGATTTCCCGTAAAGCTTCTTCCTCTTTAGCCCGCATAACTGCTTTATCCTCATCTGTCATATGATCATATCCCAGAAGGTGCAGCAGGCCGTGTACCGCCAAATAAACGATTTCACGTTCCAAGCCATGTCCAAATTCTTCCGCCTGTCTGGAAGCAGTTTCAGCGCTGATAATGATATCTCCCAAAAGATGTTCTTCAGGCCCACCTAAAAGCTCCGGTTCCTCTTCACTTTCTTCATCAAGTGCAAAAGAAAGTACATCTGTAGACCTGTCGACATTACGATAATCGCGATTCAGCATATGTATTTCTTCATCATCAACAATAGTAATATCAACTTCTGTCATCTCAGACAGACTGTGCAGCCTGGCTACTACATTCAATCCCGCAGTCAGCAGCTGCTCCAGCTCTTCACTGATCTGTAATTTATCCTGGTCATTTTCCAGCGTTATTATCATTGTCTGCCTCCCGCTGTTTCTGGCGTCTGCTGTCATAATTCTCATATGCCCTGATAATAGCGGCCACGATCTCGTGACGAACGACGTCAGCTTCTCCAAAACGAATAATACCTACCCCCGGAGTTTTCTGCAGAACATAGGCCGCCTGTTTCAACCCGCTGTTTTTACCGTTTGGTAAATCAATCTGTGTAATATCACCAGTAATGACCATTTTCGACCCAAAACCAAAACGGGTCAGAAACATCTTCATTTGCTCCGGTGTTGTATTCTGCGCTTCGTCCAGAATAATAAACGAATCATTCAAAGTACGTCCGCGCATATAAGCTAAAGGAGCAACTTCTATCGTCCCTCTGGCAACATATTTCTGAAAAGTCTCGCTGCCCAGCATGTCATATAACGCGTCATACAACGGTCTCAGATAAGGATCGACCTTATCCTGCATATCACCTGGCAAAAAGCCAAGTTTTTCACCGGCTTCTACAGCAGGACGAGTCAGAACGATCCGTTCAACCTCTTTATTCTTTAAAGCCTTCACAGCTAAAGCAACAGCCAGATAAGTTTTGCCTGTACCTGCAGGACCTATCCCAATAGTGACATTACTGCGTTTAATGGTTTCTACATAATCCCATTGTCCCAGTGTTTTCGCTTTTACCTGACGGCCACGGTTGGTAACTATTATCGTATCGGCATACATACGGTGCAGACTTTCCAGACGGCCCTCTGCAATCATCCCAATACTGTATCTGACATCATGTGTAGTCAGAGGCATACCCTGACGATACAAAAAAAGCAGCTCTTTGAACAGGGTTTCAATCTGCCCCACTTCATTGTCTTCACCGCTGAAAACGATCACATTGCCGCGCGCAACAATAACACTCTCATAATGTTCCTTGATTACCCGCAGCAGCTCGTCATTTCGCCCTAAAATACCAACCATTTCCTGTTGATCCTGTACTTCAATGATACGTTCGCTCTGTAAAAAGGACAAATTCGTGCTCCTTTCTCTCCTTACCCCTCTTTTATAACAATATTCTTAATAGTTACCGGCTCCAACGGTTTATCATTGCCATCAGTCTTTACTTTTCCGATTTTATAAACAACGTTCATACCCTTGGTAACTTTACCAAAAACAGCATGCTTGCCATCAAGCCACGGACAGGCACGCAAAGTAATAAAGAACTGGCTGCCGCCTGTATTCGGACCGGCGTTGGCCATCGATAAAACACCTGCACCTTCGTGTGTCAGTTTACTGCTGAATTCATCTTTAATGGTATATCCAGGTCCGCCTGTACCAGTACCAGTAGGATCACCGCCCTGGATCATAAAATTATCAATAACACGATGAAAGGTAACTCCATTATAAAACCCTTTTTTCGCCAGGTTGATAAAATTCTCACAAGTTTTAGGAGCCAGATCTGTTGCCAATTTCACTTCAAAATCACCCATTGACGTTTCAAAAACAGCAGTTGCCGGCTTCATCGGCACCGCATCCGGCTCGCTCTTAGTTTCACTGCCGCAGGCTACTACGCTAAAACTGCTGAAAACCAATAAACATAATATTAATAATTTTTTCAAAATCATATCCTCCTGTTTTATAGCTACCAATATTATACCACAAGGGTACGTATTCTCACTAGGCTCGAAAATACATCGCCAAGTTTTCATACAGTACCACAATAATTAATCATCACAGCCTGTCTTTCAGCCAGCCAACAACCTCTGCCGCAGCCTTATTTCCGTGATTAGTAAAACTGTGGTCACCGCCGTTAATGATAACCAGCTTTTTTGGAACTCCAGCTAAAGCAAATGTCAAACGTGCCTGATCAACAGCTACTGTTTCATCTTTTTCTCCATGAAGGATCAGCAGAGGACGCTTACGCCAGTTACGTAAAATCCCCTGCAGATCATATTTGGCAAAATCTGTAATAAAATCAGGTGTTAAGGTCAATTCACCCCGTTCATCATTTAAATACAGAGTCTGACCTGCAGACAACGCATTATAGGCTTCAGCACCCAAGGCATTTCTGAAGGTCGCCTGTAAATCGTTCGGCGCAGCCCACAATACCAGTCCTGTAATATCAGCAGATCGTGAAGCGGCAACTAATGCCGCTGCTCCGCCAAGACTTCTACCCAGTAAAAATATTTTTCCAGCTGAAAATTTAATTCGTACATAAGCAAGCACCGCTTCCAATTCTTCAACCTGCTTGGAAAGGATTTGACTACCATTAAAATTAAAACGTATGACATTACAGCATTCGGAAGCCATTTCAGCTAAAACAGCCGCTCTGCCGCCGCCATCCATTGAACCTCGGAATCCATGTGCCAAAACCAGCACCGGCGCGGCAGTATTTTCTTCGATACAGGGGGTTAGTATACCATTTATTTCGCCATAAGGCCCCTGGATTTGAATTGTTTCTTCCGGTTTTATTTTCATTTCTACAACTCCATTACTAACGATCTATATTTATATTATAACAAGAAAAATTACATTTGAGTCAAAAACAAAAAACCTGCCGATAAAATCGACAGGTTTTTCAGATAGGGATCCTATGTTGAGAGTTCTTAGCTTATTTGCCAGGGAAGAATGGCCAAATAACAGGAATTACAACCAGGGATACTACGAAGCAGACGACAACAAGGCCGGTACCTGCTTTAACATAGTCCATGAATTTATAACCGCCAGGACCAAGAACCAAAGTATTCGGAGGAGTACCTACCGGAGTTGCGAATGCACAGGATGCTGCAACTGCGATAGCCATGATAACTGCTTTCGGATCGGCGCCAAGTTGTTTAGCAATCGCAACACCAATCGGGCACAGCAGAGCTGCGGATGCAGTGTTGGACATAAATTGGGTCAAACCGCAAGACAGGATAAACAGAACTGCGGTAACGATCAACGGAGACGGAGAACCGCCCATCAGACCTACGGTCCATTCAGCGATCAATTTACCAGCGCCGGTTTTATCCATTGCAGTGGATACAGGCATCATACCTGCGAACAGGAAGATGGTTACCCAGTCGATAGAAGCGTAAGCTTGTTTTTCAGTCAAGCAACCAGTCAGTACGCAAACCAATGCACCGATGATAGCTGCCATTTCCAGGGAAACGCCTTTGATATCCAAAGCCATTACCAAAACAACTACGAGCAGGATAACGCCGGAAATGATTTGTTTGGAAGAAGAAGAAGTAGTAGCTTCAACTTCTTGTTCGATTTCCTGGTCAGCATCCAATTCAACTTTCGGGAGTAAATGTTTACCAATGAACATCATATAGAGCATACCTGCGATAGATACAGGAATACCGATCCATGCAAATTCAAAGAAACCAAATCCTTCCAAACCAGCAGAAGTCAAAGCACCGGTAGCAATAATGTTAGGCGGTGTGCCTACCATCGTAATGATACCGCCCCAACCGCAAGCGAACGCCAAAGGCATCAACTGACGGGAAGCAGGAATCTTTGCAGCAGCACAGATACCCAAAGCAACCGGAAGCAGGCAAGCTGCTGTACCAGTATTGGAAAGTACTGAAGACAACAAAGTACCAACTATCATTAAACCAAACATCAGGCTGTTTTCGCCAGTACCACAGAAATGAACTACAGTATTACCGATTTTTTGGGCCAAACCGGTATAGAACATTGCTGCGCCAACGATGAACATACCTGCAAACAAAACTACCGTAGAGTTAGACAAACCGGAAAAGACTTGTTTAGCAGGGATGAAGCCTAACAGGCCGCACGCGATTGCGCCGGCAGTAGCAGTGATTGCGAGAGGGATAAGTTCAGTAACAAAAAGCAATGCAACCACAGCCAACAGAATTAAACATTTTACTGCTTGGGACATAATAAATTCCTCCTTTTTAAATTTTCTATATGCTGTTCGAATTGTCGGACAACATATAAAGATCGCAAAGGAACTACAAGTTTAGCAATCCCTTTATTAATTTACATTATAGCAATGGTAAATGCAAAATGATGTTGCCCAGGCAACACTATATTTTTAAAATTTGTAATAAACGGTGCAAAAGCCGAAACCATGCAAGGTTTCGGCTTTTTAGCAGTTAAATAGTAAAATAATAATATTTTGTTATAATATAAGTGCATTAAAGCTATTCAAACTTTAAAATTTTAAAATTTCTTTTATCAAAATCAATCAATCCGCAATCTTTCATTCTGGCCAGTTCACGAGTCAAAGCACTGCGGTCAGCATCCAAATAATTGGCCATATCCGTTCTGTTAAAAGGTATTTCAAATTCAGTAGAACCGTTACGTTTAGCTTCCTGTTCCAGATAAGTCATAATCTTGCCGCGCAGAGTTTTTTTACACAAGATCTCCGTTTTTTCAATCAACTGTGCATTGTTGCTGGCCATTATTGAAATCATGTTTGTCAGCAATTTGTTACGGCAGGGATCATTATTACTCAGATCGGTCAGAACCTTCCCAAAGGGAACCATCAGCACCTCGCTGTCACTGGCAGCAAAGTAGCTAACATTAGTTTTCTCGTCCTGTTTGTCATGCCCCAGGAAGTTTTCGGCAAAAATGGAACCAGACCCCATTGTTGTGATAATGGACTTATCTCCCATAATATCTTCCTTGATCATTTGTACAGTACCCGCTACAACAATGCCAATACTCTCAACCGCATCACCGGCCAAATAAATATAGTCCGATTTTTCAAAATGCTTAACAAGGGCATTTACTTTACCAAGAATAGTGTCTAATTCATCGCTGGCTAACCCTTTGAACAAGGGTAAACTCAAAAGATTCTGCATTGCCGCTTTCATAACTGTCCTCCTTCTCTCTTACTCTCAATCATCTAAATAAAACAAATAAGTTTCTTCCTATTTAATATGCCCTTGATTTGTTTTTATTATAATTTGTGTTTCTTGTTTATTCAAACTTACTTTAATTACTTTATTATGATATTATTTTCTAAATTTATTCGTGTTGCCTCAGCAACAACATTCATCTTTTTTTATTGTTATAATTCAGTCAAAGCAAACGAGACATTTGCTTGGGACATTAGTCTTCCTTTAATCTTTTTCCAATCATTTGACCGTCAACGAGAGGGTTCGGCTCTCATTGACGGTCACCTTTTTTATTTGCTAAAATAAAATTATAAAAACACTTAATGAAATTTTATAGAAAACATATGTCTAAACAGCTTGAGCACGATTTACAACAATTCAAAAAGATTCAACAAATCTAATTATGCCGGTCAGATTGACGATGTAAATAACAAAACTGCTATACCGATAGTCATCCCCTATCCTTGTATTATTGGCGGCAGCGGCACTTTACTTACCTGCAGCTATTGCCTGACATAAAAATCTTCACTGGCTTTCAAAAATCAACGCCATGTAATAAAATAATTAGAGCAATATTTTTTGTAACTTTTGATACCATTGCTTTAATCTTACTTCATATATTATAGCACTTTTATTCTGTTTGTGTTAATTTTCGCAATTATTTTTTATCTTTTAGTTATAACCTCTTGTTCGTTAATAATAATTACAGATATTTTATGATATAATACTAATAAATCAGTTATTTT
>OGFL01001366.1_pt1 | contig 17181 bp, 16 predicted proteins | sample 1570911 | NCBI WGS metagenome assembly OGFL01 (sample SAMEA2582050, study PRJEB24529) | metagenome | biome: Human gut stool | place: China | collected 2011 | reverse complement strand
AACGGAGAAAGAGGGATTTGAACCCTCGCGCCGGTTTCCCGACCTACACCCTTAGCAGGGGCGCCTCTTCGGCCTCTTGAGTATTTCTCCTTATTACCGTAGCTAATTATCATTTATTAAGTTTGTCGGGCGAACTCGCCAGACGCAGGATTTATTATACAAGCTCTGTTTCTTTTTGTCAACAACTTTTTCCATCTTTTTTATTATTTTTTACTGCATGTTTTTCCTGCGTTCTGTGTTCGCAGAGAATATTCTCAGATCAGCAGCTGCACAACTGATCTGAATGGGCTTGTACTCCTATATTATGTAAGTGCAGCCTGAAGCTTATTCATCTTCCAGACAGAAAGAAGCTCAGAAATTGATCCTGCACACAGCAATCTCCGGGAAAACTACCCGAAAATCCCCCTCTGCAGGATCATGCTGCAGTTCTGAGCTTCTGATCCATCTGCTATTTCATATTATTTCTGATATTCTTTGATCGCAGTCTCATACAGATTATTGCCCTGGGAGTCGATCACGACTACCACCGGAAAATCTTCCACTTCCAGTTTCCGGATTGCCTCGGTCCCGAGATCATCATAGGCGACTACCTCGGATTTTTTGATGCGCTGGGATAAAAGAGCCCCTGCGCCGCCGATCGCTGCGAAATAGACCGAACCATTTCTTACGATGGCGTCGATCACAGCCTGGCTTCTCTTTCCCTTTCCGATCATGGCGCCCAGGCCAAGATCTAAAAGTTTCGGTGCGTACTTATCCATACGGCTTGCCGTTGTCGGTCCTGCAGATCCGATCGGCCGTCCCTCTCTTGCCGGGGACGGTCCCATATAGTAGATTACATTTCCCTGCATCTCGATCGGAAGACTTTCCCCCGCATCCAGAGCCTCCTGCATTCTTTTATGTGCCGCATCTCTCGCCGTGTAAATGGTTCCCGTAAGAGTCACGTAGTCTCCGGCCCGGAGAGACAATGCGTCTTCTTTCTTAATTGGTACACTGATCTGTCTGTCCATGGTTTCCTCCGATCCTCTTATTAAATAACGCGATGCGCATGCCTGTTCACATGACAGCAGATATTCACTGCCAAAGGAAGTCCTGCAATATGCGTCGGATATGTCTCGATATTGACGGCCATGGCAGTCACGCGGCCGCCAAGACCTCCCGGTCCGATCCCGAGACCGTTGATCTTCTCCAGCATCTCTTTTTCCAGGTCACGGACATAGGCCACCGGAGATTCTTCTTCCAGATTTCTCGTCAGGGCATGTTTCGCCATCAGGGCACACTTTTCAAACGTGCCGCCGATGCCGACTCCCACCACCATCGGAGGACAGGCATTCGGTCCTGCATCGCGGACAGCCTCCAGGATCTTCTCTTTTACTCCCTCAATGCCGTCCGCAGGCTTTAACATGAACACACGGCTCATATTTTCGCTTCCGAATCCTTTTGGTGCCACTGTAATATCCACCTGGTCCCCATCGACGATCTCATAATGAATGATCGCTGGTGTATTGTCTTTTGTATTCACGCGGTCGATCGGATCGCGAACGACGGATTTTCTCAGATATCCGTCCACGTATCCCTGACGGACGCCTTCATTGATGGCATCCGTCAGATTTCCCCCTTCAATATGTACTTCCTGGCCGACTTTGATGAAAACGACGGCCATCCCCGTATCCTGGCAGATCGGGATCATGTCTCTCCCGGCAATCTCCAGATTCTCCTGAAGCTGGTTTAAGATCTGCTTTCCAAGAGGGGATTCTTCCCGCTTTACACTCTCATCAAATACTTTTTTCATGTCATCCGAAAGGAAATGATTCGCCTCAATGCACATTTCCCGGATATTTTTTGTGATCTCACTCGCCTGAACGGTCCTCATAGACGATTTTCCTCCCTATTACTTTTTTGGATTGATCGCCATCGGACGGATTCCTTCCGGGATCGGCGGAATATATCCCTCCGCGCCGACGCGTCTTCTTAATTCTTTTTTCGCCTCTTCGATAAGCTCCGGTTTTTCCAGCATGTCAATGACAGTTCCCGCCATGACCTTTCCGGCAAACTGCATGCCTTTGTGTGCAATGGAAGATTTGCCCTGGGAAACCATCTGCCAGGAATGGCCCGGTGTTCCTGCTGCCTCCGTCACAGCGTTGATCTGCGCCGTCGGGCATACCCAGCTCACGTCACCAACGTCTGTCGATCCCTTTAAACACTCCTCCGTATCCATAAGCGGAACGATGAAGTCGTTGATCACATCATCCGCATGAGGTGCCAGGAACTGTTCCACAGCCGCTTTTCTCGATTTTTCATATCTTACAAGAACATCCTGGATGTCCACATGATTTCCGCCGAACGTCTCACCGATCTTTCTCGCGAATTCGATCTCCTCAGCAGTGTACGGTTCTCTTTCGATCTCCTCCAGGTTCTTCTGCATGATCTCCTCCATGACCGTGTTGTCCACGAGATTTGAGCATGCTTTTACGAACTGGAGCTCCATTTTTGTTCCCGTCATGAGAGCCGCACCTCTCGCGATATCGTTGACGCGCTCGTAGATCTCCTTCACCTGGCTGTTCTTCGGCGCACGGATCAGATAGAGGACCTCACTGTACGGCTGAACGACATTCGGAGAATATCCGCCTGTGTTGGTGATCGCATAGTGAATGCGTGCTTCCTGGATGATATGCTCTCTTAAATACTGTACACCTGTGTTCATAAGCTCCACAGCGTCAAGTGCGCTTCTTCCAAGCTCCGGGCATGCCGCCGCATGGGATGCCTGTCCGTAGAAACGGTAGATGATCTGATAGTTCGCAAGGGAACTTCCGACAGAAACCACATTTTTATCGCCCGGATGCCATGTCACCGCAAAATCCAGGTTGTCAAACACGCCGTCTCTCGCCATAAAGCTCTTTCCGGATCCGCCTTCCTCGCCCGGACAGCCAAAGAAGATCACGGTTCCCTCTTTCCCGTTCTTCTCCAGATACTCTTTTACCGCGATTGCAGCCGCTACAGAGCCTGTTCCGAGAAGATTGTGGCCGCAGCCATGTCCCGGTGCGCCATCGACCAGTGCGGTCTTTTCCAGGCTCTCAGACTCCTGGCTGAGGCCTGACAGAGCGTCAAACTCACCGAGAATGCCCACTACCGGCTTTCCTGATCCGTAGGTACCGGAAAACGCGGTCGCGATCCCCGCAAGATTTCTCTCCACCCTGAATCCTTCTTTTTCAAGAAGTTCACACAATACGTCCGTGGAATGGAATTCCTGGAACGCAGTCTCCGGCTGGTCCCAGATCCTGTCACTGGCTTCACACACCGGTCCGCGCTCTCTGTCAACTGCTTTTAATGCCTCTGCTTTTGTAATTCCCATCGCCGCATCCTCCTATGTTCATTGTCAAATAATGTTTAAAAAAATACAGGAACCCGGTATATCCAGATTCCTGTATCCAATCACTCCAGAGTCAGAAATCCTGCTTACGGCCGGAAAATGATCTCACAACCGTTTTTTCTATTCATGAGCATGATCACTCTGTGATTTCTCCGTCCTCATTTTCCTCAGATTCCGGATCTTCCACATTTTCGTCCTCCTCATCCTGGCGGCTGCTTTCACGCACTTTCGCGATGGAAGCAACGCGGACATTGGAGTCGGCATCAATGCTCATCAGTTTTACGCCGGATGTGTTTCTGCCGATCACGGAGATATCGTCAACACTCATGCGGATCAGAATTCCTTCATTGGTGATCAGCATGATGTCTCTTCCATCGTCGAGCAGTTTCATTCCGACAAGATTTCCTGTCTTTTCTGTCACATTATAGCAGAGAAGTCCCTTACCGCCGCGCAGCTGCAGCTTAAATTCAGAGATTCTCGTTCTCTTTCCGTATCCCTTTTCCGATACAACGAGCATGTACTCGCCCTGGCTTGCCATCTGCATGCCGACAACTTCATCGCCCTCATCGAGCTTCATGCCGATCACGCCATAGGAAACACGGCCGGTAATTCTCGCATCCGTTTCCTTGAAGCGAATGGACATACCGAATTTTGTAGCGAGGAAGATATCCTCGGTATTATCTGTCACTTTTACCTCGATCAGCTCATCACCTTCACGGAGCAGGATCGCCTGGAGACCCGTCTTTCTCATGTTGCTGTACTCGCGCATCGGGGTCTTCTTTACCATACCGTTCTTTGTGGCCATGAAGAGGTACTTGTCATCATCGATCTCACGCATCGGGATCGCCGCTGTGACCTTTTCTCCTGCCTGAAGCTGTAAAAGGTTTACGATCGCCGTTCCGCGGGCTGTTCTGCCTGCCTCGGGGATCTCGTACGCCTTGATCCGGTAGCAGCGTCCCATGTTCGTAAAGAACATGATGTAGTGATGGTTCGTGGTCATGAGAAGATCCTCGATGAAGTCCTCATCGATCGTCTGCATTCCCTTGATCCCCTTGCCGCCGCGGTTCTGGCTCTTGAAATTGTCCACGGACATTCTCTTGATGTAGCCGAGATTTGTCATGGCAATAACAGTGTCATCATCGGAGATCAGATCTTCCACGGACATATCATCGTCGAAGCCGATCTTTGTCCGTCTGTCATCCCCGTACTTCTCGGAGATCACAAGGATCTCTTTTTTGATCACACCTAATAATTTATTTTCATCAGCCAGGATTGCGCGCAATTCCGCGATCTTTGCCTCCAGTTCTTTATATTCATTCTCAAGCTTCTCGCGTTCCAGACCTGTGAGAGCACGCAGACGCATGTCAACGATCGCCTGTGCCTGCGGGTCCGTGAGCTCAAAGCGCTCCATGAGTTCCCGCTTCGCCTCAGCGACATTCGCGGAACCGCGGATGATCTTTATCACTTCGTCAATGTGGTCCAGAGCCTTTAATAAGCCCTCTAAGATATGGGCACGCTCTTCCGCCTTATTTAAGTCGTACTTCGTTCTTCTGGTCACAACGTCCTTCTGGTGGTCCAGATAGTACTCCAGCATCTGAAGGAGGTTCAGGACCTTCGGCTCATTGTTTACCAGGGCCAGCATGATCACGCCGAAGGAATCCTGCAGCTGTGTATGCTTTAAGAGCTGGTTTAAGAGGACATTCGCATTTACATCTCTCCGAAGCTCGATGTTGATGCGGATTCCCTCACGGTTGGATTCATCGGTGATGCCGGTGATGCCGTCGATCTTCTTTGTCTTTACAAGCTCCGCCATCTTCTCGATCAGTCTTGCCTTATTGACAAGGTACGGAAGCTCTGTGACGATGATATGGCTCTTTCCGTTCGGTGCGGTCTCGATATTTGTCACGGCGCGGACTCTGATCTTTCCGCGTCCGGTACGGTACGCCTCCTCGATTCCTCTTGTTCCGAGGATCTCAGCTCCTGTCGGGAAATCCGGTCCCTTGATGATCTGTAAGATCTCCTCCAGGGAGGTCTGTCTTCCTTCCTCCACCTGGTTGTCGATGATCTTTACTACTGCCGCAATGACTTCCCGAAGGTTGTGCGGCGGGATATTTGTCGCCATTCCGACTGCGATACCGGTTCCGCCGTTTACAAGAAGGTTCGGGAATCTGGACGGCAATACGGTCGGCTCTTTCTCGGTCTCATCGAAGTTCGGGATAAAGTCAACGGTATCTTTATAGATGTCCGCCAGCATCTCAACGGAGATCTTGCTGAGTCTCGCCTCGGTGTATCGCATGGCAGCGGCACCGTCGCCATCGATCGAACCAAAGTTTCCGTGTCCGTCTACGAGCATGTAGCGCATGGACCATTTCTGAGCCATGTTTACCAATGCTCCGTAGATGGAGCTGTCTCCGTGCGGATGATATTTACCCATGGTATCGCCGACGATACGGGCGCTCTTTCTGTGGGGCTTATCCGGACCGTTGTTCAATTCCGCCATGGAGTAGAGGACACGTCTCTGTACCGGTTTTAAGCCGTCACGGACATCCGGGAGCGCTCGCGACGCGATAACGCTCATGGCATAGTCGATGTACGACTTTTCCATGGTCTTCTTTAAGTCTATTTCATGAATTTTGTCAAAAATATTCGGTTCCATTCTTTCCTCCAATGCAGCCTGCGCTGCGCCTTAAACCTGCGTAAACTGCGCCGCCTGACGTTCCGGAAGGATTTTATCTCTTTCCGGAGCGCCCTGCTGCCGCATTAAATGTCAAGAGTTCCGTACTTCGCGTTCTGTTCGATGAACTCACGGCGCGGCTCTACCTGATCTCCCATGAGTGTCGTGAAGGTGAGATCGATCTCCGATGTCATCTCCTCGTTCATGGTCACACGTAAAAGAATTCGGTGTTCCGGATCCATGGTCGTCTCCCAGAGCTGCTCCGCGTCCATCTCACCAAGTCCTTTGTAACGCTGGATCTTGTTGTTCTGGTCACGTCCAATCTCTTTTAAGATGTTGTTTAACTCCTCATCGCTGTACGCATACCATACCCGCTTGTTTTTCTCGATCTTATAGAGCGGCGGCTGTGCCAGATAAACGTAGCCCTGTTTGATGAGCTCCGGCATGAACCGGTAGATAAAGGTTAAAAGCAGGGTGCTGATATGGGCACCGTCCACATCGGCATCAGTCATGATGATGATCTTGTGGTAGCGGAGCTTCGAGATATCGAAATCCTCATGAATTCCGGTACCGAACGCCGTGATCATGGATTTGATCTCCGCATTTCCGTAGATCCTGTCGAGTCTCGCCTTCTCCACGTTTAAGATCTTTCCGCGGAGCGGTAGGATCGCCTGGGTGCTCTTATTTCTCGCGTCCTTCGCGGAACCGCCGGCGGAATCTCCCTCAACGATGTAGATCTCGCATTCCTCCGGGTGTTTGCTGGAGCAGTCTGCAAGTTTTCCCGGAAGTGATAAACCGTCAAGAACGGTCTTTCTTCTCGTTAAATCTCTCGCTTTTCTCGCCGCTGCGCGCGCACGCTGGGCAAGAACGGATTTCTCGATGATCGTCTTTGCGACGGACGGATTCTGCTCAAGGAAGTAGGTGAGCTGTTCCGATACCACGCTGTCCACAGCGCCTCTCGCCTCACTGTTTCCGAGTTTCTGCTTCGTCTGTCCCTCAAACTGCGGCTCCTCGATCTTGACACTGATGATGGCCGTCAGACCTTCACGGATATCCTCACCGGTAAGAGCCGGCTCGCTGTCCTTAAGAAGCTTGTTCTTTCTTCCGTAGTCGTTGAATGTCTTAGTCAGGGCATTTCTGAAACCGGTCAGGTGGGTTCCGCCCTCCGGTGTGTTGATGTTGTTTACAAAGCTGTAGATATTCTCCGTGTAGGAATCGTTGTGCTGCATGGCAACCTCCACCAGCACGTTGTCCTTCTTGCCCTCGCAGTAGATGACCGTGCCATACAGCGGCACATTGCTGCGGTTTAAATAGCTGACAAATTCCTTGATCCCGCCTTCATAGTGGAATACCTTTTCCTTCTTGTCCTCGCGGTCATCCCGTAAAATGATCTTTAAGTTCTTTGTCAGGAATGCCGTCTCGCGGAGACGGATCTTTAAGGTGTCATAGTCATAGACCGTCTCCTCAAAGATCTCCTTGTCCGGGAGGAAGGAAACCTTGGTACCGTGTTTGTCAGCCGGACAGTCGCCAACGATCTTTAACGGATACATCGTTTTTCCGCGCTCATAGCGCTGCTTGTAGATCTTTCCTCCGTGGTAGACTTCAACCTCAAGCCACTCCGACAGCGCGTTTACAACGGATGCACCTACGCCGTGCAGACCGCCGGATACCTTGTATCCCCCGCCGCCGAACTTACCGCCGGCATGAAGGATCGTAAATACGACTTCAACTGCAGGCAGTCCTGCTTTTTTCTGAATATCGACCGGGATTCCACGTCCGTCATCAATGACCGTGATCGAATTATCCGCGTTGATCTGCACATCAATGGTGTCGCAGTATCCTGCCAGGGCCTCATCCACTGCGTTATCTACGATCTCATATACCAGATGGTGAAGTCCCCTCGAAGACGTACTTCCAATGTACATTCCCGGTCTTTTTCTTACAGCCTCAAGTCCCTCCAGAATCTGGATTTGATCTGCATTATATTCTGCGCTCATGAAGTTCCTCCTTTAGTCTTCGCTCTCTACCGTTCCTTCAACAATCTTAAAAATCTTGTCCATCCGGAATTTGCTGTTTACAAACTCATCCAACCCTGTACAGGTGATCAGGGTCTGGATGTGGGTAATTTCTGAAAGTAAATGTTCCTGTCTCTTGCTGTCAAGTTCAGAAAGGACATCGTCCAGTAAAAGCACCGGGTAATCCTTTACGATCTTTTTCACCAGCTCGATCTCCGCAAGTTTTAAAGAAAGAGCTGCCGTTCTCTGCTGTCCCTGGGAACCGAAACGTCTGATGTCTGTTCCGTTCACGATGAAATTCAGGTCATCGCGGTGCGGTCCTGTCAGGGTCTGCCTCTGTTTGATCTCCTGAAACTGGTTCTTTGCGAGCTGTTCCCTGAAATTCTCCGCCGTCACATTCGGCTCATAGGCGATGGAAAGTGTTTCCTTTCCGCCGGACAGTCCGGCATGGATCCCGGCGATCAGGGGATTCAGCTCTTTTATAAACTCGGAACGCATAATTATTAGTTCGGTACCATACTTTAAGAGCTGATCGTCCCACATGGGGAGCGTGTCTTTTAAAGACATATTGTAGTCCATGTCTTTTAATAGTTTATTTCGTTGTATAACCGTTTTGTTATACTGTACCAGATTGTAGACATAGAGCTTATTCAGCTGGCAAAGTTCCAGGTCGACGAAGCGTCTCCGCTCGGCAGGTCCGTTCTTGATGATATTCAGATCTTCCGGTGAAAAGAAGATCACATTGACGATCCCGAAAAGTTCGCTTGCCTTTTTGATCGGAACGCCATTGACTGCGACCCCTTTTGCCTTATTTTTTTTCAGATGCATATCGATCCGGTAGGGAATTCCATCCCGGCGGACCATCATTTTGATATGGGATTCATCTGCACCGAACCTGATGATCTCTTTATCTTTGCTGCCCCGATGCGATTTTGTTGTGCTGCACACATAGACTGCCTCCAGGATATTCGTCTTTCCCTGGGCATTATCTCCATAAAGAACATTCGTTCCTTTATGAAAATCGATATGTAAATGACTGTAATTTCTGTAATCTGACAGCTCGATGGATTCTATGAACATGAAAAAATCCTTACTTTTCTACCTTAAATGTCTTTCCGTCATAGGAAACAGTATCTCCAGGGTAAAGTTTTTTGCCGCGCTGGGTCTCAACTTCCCCATTTACTTTTACAAGTCCGTCCTGGATCACAAACTTTGCGTCCACTCCGGAGCCAACAAGACCGGCAAGTTTTAATGCCTGTCCCAGCTTGATAAATTCATCTTTTAAGTGAATACTTTCCATTTTTCTCCTTTTTTATTCCGGTTTTCTGAAAAAACCAGCCCGAAACTCCGGATTTTTCCGGAATTTCGGGAAAATTTCATCTGTTTTTAGATCGCAGCCACGTTAAAGTTTACCGGAAGGATCAGATAAATATAATTTTCTTCCTCATCTTTGATGAAACACGGAGATTTTGCGTTCATCATATAGAGAGTTACTTCCTCATCATCGATGATGCGGAGTGCATCACTTAAGAATTTCGGGTTGAATCCGATCATCAGATCCTGGCCTGTCTTATGGATCAGGATCTCCGCATTCATCGTACCGAAACTGGAATTTAATTTCAGGCTCATTTTTGAATCTTCGATGTTCAAAATGATCGGTTTTTTATCATTTTCGCGGATTAGAATGATGGCTCTCTCGATGCTGTCGAGAAAATCTTTCTTATTCAGAGTCACTTTTGTGGCATAATCACTGGAAAGCATCTGATCTACTTTGAAATATTCGCCCTCGATCAGGCGGGAAACAACGATCGTATCATCAAATTCGAAGAGAATATGGTTCGCTCCGAAGAAGATCTGGACCTCTTTTTCGTTGTCTCCGGTCAGAATTTTACTGATTTCATTCAAAGTTTTTCCCGGAACGATGACTTTTGTGCTTTCATATTCATCTTTTAATACAATTTTGCGAATTGCCATACGATGACCATCGAGAGAAACAACTCTTAATGTATCGCCGTTTACCTCAAAAAGCTCACCTGTCATCATCTTGTTGCTGTCATTGACAGAGATGGAGAAGATGGTCTGGCGGATCACTTCTTTTAAGGAAAACTGGGAGAGTGTAATGTTTTTATTTCTCTCAATATACGGAAGATAGGAGAATTCCTCACCATCTTTTCCCTGAATTTTGAATACAGAGTTTTCACAGGCGATCACAGTATTGAATTTTTCGTCAGATTCGATCGTTACAAGGGAATCTGAATCAGATAATTTTCTTGCAATTTCAGAAAAAAGCTTTGCATCCAGTGCAATTTTACCTTTTTCAAGGATATCACCTTCAACTTTTGTCTCAATGCCGAGCTCCATATCGTTAGCTGTCAGTTTGATCTCATCTGTAGATGCATCAATCAGGATACACTCTAAGATTGGCATCGTTGTTTTTGACGGAACTGCCTTGAGAACAATATTGATACCGTTTAAAAGAGCGGTCTTCTGGAATGTCAGTTTCATAGTTGTTGATAACTTCCTTTCTTGAGAAACGTTCATAAGATAAAGAAATATATAAAAGATATTCGTCTTAACAGTAGTAGGGGATGTGAATTTGTTAATAAGGGGAAAAAGCCCTGTGAAACACTGAAAAAAACGCTGTGAAAACTATTGTGGGTAACAAAAAAAATCCGGAAGGACAACCGAAGAGTTTTCCACAGGCAAAAATTCGGGAAAATTATCCGATTTTTATCCACAAATTTTCAACGGGATTTCCACGAAAAAATCCACAAAGCTGTTTTGCGCATTCAAAGTTACAGTTCACACGCCTACTGCGGGTTGATCTTTTTCTTTAAAATATCGATCGTATTCTTTAAATTCTCATCAGTCTTTAATTCACTGGCGATCTTTTTCGTTCCATGAATGATCGTCGTGTGATCACGACCGCCGAGAGCTTTTCCGATATTCTGGAGAGACTCATTTGTCATATCACCGCACAGATACATGACGATCTGGCGAGGAAATACGAGTTCCTTGCTTCGTTTCTGACCGATGAGATCGAGAGGAGTGATGCCGAAATGCTCAGAAACTACATTAATAATGAGCTGCGGCGTCACTTCACGGGCTGCATTCGGAGAGATCAGATCTTTCAATGCTTCCTCGGCAAGTTCAAGATTGATCTCCTTATTATTTAATTTGCTGGAAGCGACGATCTTTGTGAGAGCACCTTCCAGTTCACGGATGTTGGATTTTACATTGGTAGCGATATATTTGATGATCTCGTTGTCAATGTTGTATCCTTCCAGTTCTTCTTTTTTCCGAAGGATCGCCATCCGGGTCTCATAGTCCGGCGGCTGGATATCTACGGTAAGTCCCCATTCGAAACGGGAACGAAGACGGTCTTCGAGTGTTTCGATTTCTCTCGGAGGACGGTCGGAAGAAATAATGATCTGCTTTTTTGCCTCATAGAGGGCATTGAATGTATGGAAAAATTCTTCCTGGGTACTTTCTTTGCCGATGATGAACTGGATATCATCGATCAGAAGAACATCATTATTTCTGTATTTTTCACGGAATTCCGTGGTGGAAACATTGTTTTTGTTACGGATCGCGTCGATCAGTTCGTTCGTAAATTTTTCGGAAGTCACGTACAGGATCTTTGCGCTCGGGTTATTTTTTAAGATGAAATGGGCAACGGAATGCATTAAGTGTGTTTTTCCGAGTCCCACGCCTCCATAAATAAATAACGGGTTATAGATCTCGCCCGGAGATTCCGCAACAGCCAGGGATGCAGCATGGGCAAGATTGTTGTTTTTTCCGACTACGAAGGTATCAAATGTGTAGCGCGGATTTAAGTTTGCGTTCTGAAGAGCAAGCTGACTGACCGTATTATTGTTCACGTTGATCAGACGATTCTCTTTTTCCGGTTCCTTCACGTCAGATTTCAGTTTGAAATCCAGTTTACACTGAAAACCTGTGATCTCCTCGATCGTAATTGTCAACAGGAATTCATATTTCTTTTTCACATAGCTGATGAAGGCAGAATCCGGCACCAGGATCGTGAGGATATTTTTATCCACAGAATCCGGGATCAGCGGCAGCAGCCATGTGCGGTAGGACACCTCTGAAATATCGTGTTCTTCTTTGATATTTAAAAGGATTTCGTCCCATTTAGCTTTGATTTCTTCCAGCATATTCATACTCCTAAACATGTGTATAACGATGTGCATAGCTGTGGAAAAGGTGGGGACCTGTCCACAAAAGCACATAGACCCAATCTAATCTTATTCTAACGTAAAAGAGGATAATTTTCAATGTCAAATGTGAAAATCCACAACTTTTCCAATAAGTTATCCACAACTTATCCACGATTTGGGGATAAGTTGATAATTGCGAGTGGAAAACATGTGAATACCCACATAACAAGATGTACGCCAGGAACGGACACGAAAAATACAACAGGTTGTGTCCGCGAAGGATGGACAGGTCGGGCAGAGAGGCTGAAATCAGGCGGGCAGCAGGAAAGATTAGGAAGAAAAAATGCAGGGCACGGAATACCGGGAGAAGAAATCTGTAAAATGGAAAAATTGGAAAATGCAGGAAAACAGTTTGACTCTGGCACGCTGACACGGTATAATGCAAGTCGTGACTATATTGCATTGTATCTCGCAAGAGAACAGTAGCAGGAGGAATTGAAAAATGAAAATTGAAAAGAAAGTTCTGGACATGTCCCTCGCCGGGATCTTTACCGCGATCATCATCGCCATGTCGGTCGTACCGTTTCTCGGTTATATCCCGTTAGGCTTTATGAATGCGACGATCATTCACGTCCCGGTCATCATCGGAGCGATCATTCTCGGACCGAAGTACGGCGCTTACTTAGGACTGGTATTTGGTGTGACCAGCCTCGTAAAAGCGACCATTACCCCTGGTGTGACCTCCTTCGTATTCAGCCCGTTCGTTACGATCGGCGGATACAGCGGAAACATGTGGAGCGCCGTGATCGCGATCGTGCCGCGTGTATGCATCGGCATCGTTGCTTATTATGTATATAAGCTGATCATGAAGGTCGCTCACGGGATCAAAGGCAGCCAGACCGTTGCCCTCTGGGTGGCTGGTATTGCAGGAGCTATGACAAACACACTGCTTGTCATGAATGGAATCTACATCTTCTTCGGACAGAGCTATGCCGCAGCGTCCAACAAAGCAGTCGAGCACATCTACGATGTGATCCTCGGGATCATCCTCGGATTTGGAGTTCCGGAGGCGATCGTTGCCGGTATTCTTACAACAGCAATCACGAAGGTTCTGTTTAAGATCATGAAAAACAACGGCTGATCGTGAGCCGGAAGAGTGTGCATCGCAGCAAATAGAGAGCTGCAGCTTCTATATAATAATGAAGAGATACTAAATATAGTGACATAAAATCGAAACATACATTTTATGGGGGATGGCGAAAAGCTGTCCCCCTTTTTGGATGACGGAGAGAGAAAGGCGGGCGTTTGTCTGAGGACTCTCCGGAAAGCCGGAATGTGGATAACAGGCGGAAAAATTACAAAGATATGAGTCGGAAATCCCCATGATTTAAGGATTTTTTTGAAATTTGGTCTTGACGAAGGACGGCAATTTTTATATAATCGATACGATGCTTCAATATGTCTTAGTTTATATGTACATGAGAAGGTACTTGAATTTATAGTAAGAGGAGGTGCCGGGTTTATGAAGATGACATTTCAGCCGAAGAACACTCAGAGAAAAAGAGTTCATGGTTTCAGAGCGAGAATGGCAACAGCAGGTGGCAGAAAAGTTTTAGCTGCCAGAAGAGCAAAAGGTAGAGCTAGATTATCTGCTTAATGAACCAAGAGAGTATCCGGAAGTTTAGGAAAACTTTTGGATACTCTTTTTTGTTATTCAGAGAGGTATTGAATGAAAAGGTTCAATTCGTTAAAGAAAAATCAGGACTTCCAGACGGTTTACCGCGGTGGAAAGTCCTACGCAAACAAATATCTGGTCATGTACGTGATGGATTCGGGACGGGAGGACACGAGGATCGGCATTTCCGCCAGCAAAAAGGTTGGAAACAGCGTCGTGAGACATCGGTTCGCGAGACTTGTCCGTGAAAGTTTCCGGTTAAATAAGGACATATTAGAAGACGGCAAAGACATCATCGTTGTCGCGCGGGTCGCGGCAAAAGACAAAAATTTCGACAAGATTGAGAGTGCATTTCTGCACTTATGCGGGCTTCATAACATTTTAAAAGAATCGAAGTGAGTGGTTTATGAAATGGGTACTGATTGGTCTGATCAAGATTTACAGGAAGTTTATCTCTCCCTGTATCGGCCCTCACTGTATTTATACGCCGACCTGCTCCCAGTACGCCATGGAAGCGATCAAGAAATACGGCGCTATAAAAGGTACTTATCTTGCTTGCAGGCGGATTCTGCGATGTCACCCGTTTGCAAAAGGCGGTTATGATCCAGTCCCGTAGAAAACCCCAGGAGGTAAGATATGGTTTTGACGAAGGCTGGTTCCATTCTGGGACCGATCGCGACTGTCCTTGGCTATGTCATGGACATCCTCTTCAGATTTACGAGCAGCTTCGGCGTGTTCAACGTAGGTCTGTGCATCATTCTGTTTACGATCGTAATGAAAACACTGATGATACCGCTCACGATCAAACAGCAGAAAACCACAAAACTCATGTCTGTCATGAATCCGGAGATCCAGGCGATCCAGAAGAAGTATAAAGGAAAGTCGGATCAGGAATCCATGCAGCGTCAGAATGTGGAGATTCAGGCTGTTTACGAGAAGTACGGCACAAGCATGACAGGCGGATGCCTTCCGCTCCTGATCCAGATGCCGATCCTTCTTGCATTGTACCGTGTCATCTACAATATTCCGGCATACGTTCCGTCTGTCCGCGTTTATTTCGACAACGTTGTCACTCCGTTGATGGGACAGGCTGACTATGCTCAGAAGTTACAGGAAATCACAAATATCGCAACCGCCTGCGGCGGAAAATTAGACAAGTTTGATTTCACAAATGCAAACCGTCTTGTAGACATGCTCTATAAATTCTCTACATCCCAGTGGGGAGAGCTTCAGGCACTGTTCCCGGCAATCTCTGATGTGATCGGCCAGAATGCTGCTGTTGTCGAGAGAATGAACACGTTCCTCGGTTTAAATATGGCAGAGGCGCCGGGCTGGGTTCCGTCCTTCGCATGGATCATCCCGGTTCTTGCGGCAGTGTCCCAGTGGTTCAGCACAAAGCTCATGAGCGGAAATCAGCCGTCCACATCCGCAGATGCAGAGAATCCGATGGCGCAGTCCATGAAGACTATGACAACGACTATGCCGTTATTCTCCGCATTCATCTGTATCACGATGCCGGCAGGTCTTGGTATCTACTGGATCGCGACCAGCGTTGTTACAATTATCCAGCAGCTCATCGTTAACGCGTACATGGATAAGGTCAATATCGACGATATGATTGCAAAGAACCTGGAAAAGGTCAATAAGAAACGTGCGAAACAGGGACTTCCGCCGGCTAAGGTAACTCAGAATGCTACTGCATCCTTAAAAGCAATCAAGGCTGAGGAGGAGAAGGAAAAAGTAGCTGAGGAAGTCAAGAAAGAGAAGATCGCAAAGCAGATCGAAGAGTCCAGCAAGTACTACAACACCAACGCGAAACCGGGAAGTCTCGCTTCCAAGGCAGCGATGGTCCAGAAGTACAATGAGGCGCATGACAAGCGAAATAAATAAGGGGGTTCTGTTATGGAAATGATTACAGTGACTGCGAAAACTGTGGAAGATGCAATCACACAGGCATCCCTGCAGCTCGGTGTGAGCAGTGATCGGATTCAGTATGAGGTCGTTGAAAAGGGAAGTGCCGGGGTTCTCGGCGGACTTTTTGGTTCCAAGCCGGCAGTGATCCGTGCGAAGAAGATCGAGACCGTTGACGATAAGGCCGTAGATTTCCTGAATTCCGTATTTGACGCGATGGGCCTTGCTGTTGACGTGGAAGTGAAAATGAATGAAGAGGAAAAGGAGATGGATGTCAACCTGACCGGTGAGGAGATGGGACTTCTCATCGGTAAGAGAGGACAGACACTCGATTCCCTTCAGTATCTTGTAAGCCTTGTTGTAAATAAGGAATCTGAGGACTACTTAAGAGTCAAGCTGGATACCGAAAATTACAGAGAGAGAAGAAAAGAAACACTGGAAACTCTCGCAAAGAACATCGCTTACAAGGTAAAAAGGACAAGACGCCCGGTTTCCTTAGAGCCGATGAACCCGTATGAGAGACGGATCATCCACTCTGCACTTCAGAACGATAAATACGTATTCACAAAGAGCGAAGGTGAGGAGCCGTTCCGCCATGTTGTGATCGCATTAAAGAAGGAAGAGCGCAGGGAGAGAAGACCGAGATACGAGAGACGTGAGAGAACATCCGCTTACGAAAATACTCGTCGTGAGCAGGAATAAAACAAGCATATCGGAATGAAAGAGGGGTTGCCTATGGCAGCCCCTTTGTGCTATGATAGGGTGACAAATTGTGTGAATTCCCGTGCATTTTGGAAACCGAATTGCGGCAGGATCAGATGACAGAAGTTCTGCTTCCAAAATGTGCGGAACAGGAAAAATTGCGATGCTGTCTGTCTGGAATATGAAACAGGCAGCAGGAATATCAGGATGGAGATTATGGAATATACAGATACGATTGCAGCGATCGCGACGGCGATGGGAAATTCCGGGATCGGGATCGTGCGGATCAGCGGTGAGAACGCGGTGGAAATTGCGGAAAAAGTGTTCCGCGCCCCGGGAAAGAAGAGACTCTCGGAAGCTGCGAGTCACACGATCCATTACGGATATGTTTATGATGGAGATGAGACGATCGATGAGGTCCTTCTGATGCTCATGAGAGGACCGAGAAGCTATACGGCGGAAGATACCGTTGAGATCGACTGCCATGGCGGAATGCTCGTCACAAGGCGGATCCTGGAGACGGTCTTAAAGGCCGGAGCGAGACTCGCCGAGCCGGGAGAATTTACAAAACGCGCCTTCTTGAACGGCAGGATCGATCTCTCACAGGCGGAGGCCGTCATCGACGTGATCAACGCGAAAAATGAATATGCGCTGCAGTC
>OGFL01001350.1_pt1 | contig 17402 bp, 10 predicted proteins | sample 1570911 | NCBI WGS metagenome assembly OGFL01 (sample SAMEA2582050, study PRJEB24529) | metagenome | biome: Human gut stool | place: China | collected 2011 | reverse complement strand
TTTTTCGGCTTTTTCAGTGACCTGTTTAATAAGTTCCTGATTTTCCATTTCGATTGTTATTTATTGGTTAATGAATTATTTATTATCAATTTCTTGAGCACACAAATGTAAAATAATAAGTTTATAATTCCTAGTTATTTAATGAAGAATTAAGAATGAAAAATGAAGAATCGCATTATAAGACATATTTGCAAAGCATAATTCTTCATTTTTCATTCTTAATTCTTCATTTTACCAAATATCTGTCACCAGTCTGCTTGACATATTCCTGCAAGAATTCTTTCGGATATCCGGGACGCATCACTCCGGCAGGTTGTCCGATAGAATTACGCTCAAACTTACCGTCTTTAACACGTTTCACCACTCCATCATTGTACTTCACAATCAAGAATGTACCCAATTGTTTCCAAGTATCGAAAGTGCTCTGTGCGGTCATATTTGTATAGTTTGTCAGAAAGTCAACCGCTGCGTTCTTATCTTTTGCCAGCAGTTTGGCAGCCATTTCTTCAATGCCTTCCTGTGCATTGTTGAAAGTAGTTTCCATTTCTTTCTGCGCTTCCCGTACATCACCGATCATCAAATCATAACGCGGATAGACCATATTAGATACCCAGTTGAAAATCCAGAAAGCAGAATTCCAGGAGAAAGTAATATAATCGGCCCCATCTACACGGGTATAATATACCGGCACTTTAGTAGCACAACAATAAACCGGGGTAAATACAGCCATGTTCGCATCATCCACGCCAAACCAAAGTACACCGCCTATCGGGTCCGGCTTATGAGCCCGCATTTGTGCAACAAATACAAACCCGCTTTGTTGAGTGGAAATCGGACGTTCGTTGAAATATTCCTGGCCGTCTACTTTGAAGTTCAGAGGAGAAAGACGATAAGGTGTCTTATAAGGTCCGGCTCCGAAATCATTGGAGATGTCAAGAGGCGTTCCTTCATAATGGTCGCGCATCATATCTTTCACATCTTGCACGGATAACTTATGTTTCGGTTTCACAAAAAGAGGCATCGGCGTATTGGTCTTTCCCTCAATGTAAGGAAGATAATCTTTTCCGTTATCTGTGAACTTATTAAAATAGCTCCACACACGAGCCTCACAGAAACGACGTGCACCAAAATCAAGAGGCGCATAAGCTAATGAGAAGCTAAAGTCTTTGTTTACTCCATTAAAATATCCCTTCTCGCGGGCAAAAGAAACGACATCCGGAGAGTACATGCAGTTTTCCTTGTCGTTCATATCAAACTGGTGGATACGCGACTGGTTGGCATGGGCCGAGATGCAATCATCGGGCACACGTACAGCTACCCAAACTGCTCCACGGATGCCGGGACCTTTACCAATCATTTCCATAATCCATATTTCGTTCGGATCGGCAATAGTAAAGGATTCTCCTTCGCTATAATAGCCGTATTGCTGCACTAAGTCGGTCATGATCTTAATTGCTTCACGGGCAGTGCGCGAACGTTGCAAACCGATATAAATCAGACTTCCGTAATCGATAATCCCTGTAGAATCGGCCAATTCCGGACGTCCGCCGAAAGTTGTCTCACCAATGGTAACCTGATATTCATTCATATTACCGACTACATTGTAAGTCTGGCGTGCCTGCTCTATTTCTCCCAGATACTTGCCGGTATCCCATTCATAAACTTTCAGCATCGTCCCTTTTGGATAGGTAGCAGCCGGATAATGATAAAGTTCTCCGAATAAGCCATACGAGTCGGCAGAATAGGAAACAATCGTCGAGCCATCGGCAGACGCATTTTTTCCGACAATCAGGTTGGTGCAGGCGAACGTATTCGCCACAGCCGCCATCAATACGGCGGCACAAAGAATAATTCTTCTCTTCATAATAAATATATGATTCACTTTTAATAATTTACCAAACAAAGCTTTCACGAGCTACTGTTTCATTCCCACAGTAATCGGTCACTGTAAATTCAACAATATGCTTGCCTCCCTTCTTTACGTGTTTCGGATCCAATGTACATTCCCAGTACGATTTCACAATATTGGGACGTCCGAAAAGCGCATACTTTCCGTCAATCGTTCCACGATAGGAAGCAATTCCCGCGCCCTGATCTTTCAAACGATAGACAATCTTTCCGTTTCTTCCCCACTGATTCTTGTTGACAGGGATAATCTCCGGCGGGATGGTATCGATGGCAACAGTGTAAGTTCCCAACTCCCGGATAGATGCTTTCATGTATCCGTCTTCATACTTTCCGCCTACGCTGTACTTTCCTCCTTTGGGAGTTATGCGGGCCACATAATATTTCGTCGTATCGGCAATTGGTTTTCTACGCAACCCGATACACAGTTCACAAGCTGCATGCAGCGGAACCGCCTTATCATTCAGCTGATAAGTAAAAGCAACGGCACCACTATCCGCCTTCACCTGATAATTGAGGGGAACATCATCATACAACATTCCTTTCGGAACAACCAGGTTCAATCCCGGTTCTTGCAGATAATTAGTCTTATTCCAGGTAAAATAATATTTCTCCCGATGATTCAACGGTTCAATCGGTTGCTTCCGACCCCGTACGGTGAAACTATATTTGGAAGTATTTCCAAAAGCATCTTTTAATGTATATAAGAACTGATAGTCCCGTTCCTCATCAATCGTCACCAAGCCACGGTTATCATTCGATGCTTTTAGCAGACGCAAAGTGTTGCCCGGATCAATGAATGATTTCATATATTGCCCATAAGTCCAGGAATTAATCATCCGGTTCTCTTCCTGCGAGAAGCGATCTACGGTGCTACGAAATATTTCATTGCCATCTACCGTAAGCACAACCGAATAAACTCCATAATGGTTATTCACTCCATCCATGTAATCGTATGCTTTGATCCCCACACCTATCACTCCCCATGCTTCCACCGGACGCTCGCTATTAGGAAGGATGGTTTTATTTTCTTGCTTTCCATCCACTACTCCTTTACCCAGTTGTGGAAAAAATAGGATACCATCCGCTTTCGGAGCACGCGTATCTTTTATTTTCGACTGAAAGAAAGGCATAGGGTCAATATAATCTCCCGATTCCGTTTCAAATACATCCAGGTGAAGATGCGGACCGAACGAATATCCGGTATTTCCGCTCCATGCGATCTGCTGACCTCCTTTTACCGGATATTCTTCCGGTTCGGGAACAATCTCTACTTCCCAGCTTTCTTCTTCATATTGAAGTTTCTCCACCCTTTCGGCAATGGGAGAAACAAAACCACTCAAATGGCGGTTGATCGTTGAATAGCCATTGTGATAACAGACATCAAGTACATATCCCGAACCATTCGTGACGCGAATACGCGAAATATAGCCATCAGCGAGAGCACGAACGGGTTTACCGATAACTCCGCCTGTCTTAAAATCCAGTCCGCCGTGGAAGTGATTGGAGCGGATTTCTCCAAAGTTCCCACTCAATGTAAGAGGAAAGTCAAAAGGAGGTACAAAGGTTACTTGCTTCTTCTCTTGTCCATACCCTCCGATGCAGCAAGCCAACATCAAAGCAGTGATATATCGTCTCATCATTCCGTTCACTTTTTTACTCCCGCAAATGTACACTATTCCCACTAAACTATGAAATATCCGAGGAGAATGATGACCATAGATACTAGTTAATATTTCTTTTTAATGTTATATTCATTGCAAATTAGTAGTCATTATGTTATTTATATTAGTACTTTTGTAGCCGTTTTTTAATTATAATTAAAAGTTAGAAACTCAATGAGAATGTATGTAAAAGTAATGGCAGCGGTCATTGCATGTATATTGCTGAGTGGAGAAGCGCTCTCGGCATTTGCAACTACCCCCGCTACAGAAAATCTGAGTTGGTTTAAAAAGAAAAAGAAAAAACCAGAAGAGAAAGAAGAGAAGAGTAAAAGCGACTACGAGAAATTAGTGGAAGACAGTAAAACGACCAAAGGGATGTTTGCTGTACATCAAAAGAAAAATGATTATTATTTTGAAATTCCCACCTCACTTTTGGGACGTGACTTATTAGTTGTCAATAAGCTGCAACGAGTTCCTGCCGAACTTAATGATGCGGGCGTAAACCGCGGAGTAAACTATGAGAATCAGATGGTTTGCATGGAATGGGACAAAGCGACGGGCAAACTAATGTTACGCCAACAACGCCCATTACCTCTGGCCCCCCAAACGGATGCTATCTTCCGTTCGGTAAAGGATAATTTTATCTCTCCGCTGATTGCCGCATTCAAGATCGAAGCAGTCAATGCAGATTCTACGGCATTAGTAATCAAGGTGAATGATATTTATGATGGTACGGAAACCAGTATCAATAACGTATTTACCAATATTAATCTGGGTACTTCGGCTATCAAGAATTTATCACGTATTCTATCCATCAAATCCTTTTCAAACAATGTCGTGGCAACTTCCGAGTTGACTACCCGGGTAACGGAAGGTACTACTACTGTTTATGTAACGGTGGAAGTTAGTTCTTCTATTCTCTTATTGCCCGAGAAGCCGATGATGGGACGATTCGACAATCAGAAGGTCGGTTATTTCACTAATCCGTTATTAAGTTTCAGTGATGCGCAGCAGCGTACGGATAAGACACAGTATATCACCCGCTGGCGTATGGAACCCAAACCGGAAGATCGGGAGGCTTATCTGAAAGGTCAGATGGTGGAACCTGCCAAACCGATTGTCTTCTACATTGACAATTCAACTCCTTACCAATGGCGTTCGTACATTAAGAGAGGTATCGAGGACTGGCAGATTGCCTTTGAAAAGGCTGGTTTCAAGAATGCGATTATCGCCAAAGAAATCACTGACAGTATGCATGTAGACATGGATGATGTCAACTACTCCGTACTGACTTATGCTGCTTCAGAAAAGAAAAATGCAATGGGACCTTCTCTGTTAGATCCCCGTTCCGGAGAAATCCTGGAAGCTGATATTATGTGGTGGCACAATGTGCTTTCTATGGTACGTGAATGGATTACTGTCCAGACCGGAACAGTGTGTCCGGAAGCACGTAATGTACAATTGCCTGATGCTTTGATGGGAGATGCCATTCGATTCGTCGCCTGTCATGAGGTAGGCCACTCTCTGGGACTCCGCCACAATATGATGGGTTCATGGGCTTTCCCGACAGATTCATTACGTTCCGAAGCATTCACTTCCAGAATGAACTCTACCGCTTCATCTATCATGGATTATGCACGATTCAATTATATCGCACAGCCTGGAGATGGCGTGAAAGTTCTTTCTCCGCATATCGGTCCATACGATATGTTCGCTATCGAATATGGATATCGTTGGTACGGAAAGAGTACTCCGGAAGAAGAAAAGGATATTTTATTCGATTTCTTGAGCAAACATACTGATCGGCTTTATAAATATAGTGAGGCACAGGACGTCCGCGATGCGGTAGATCCACGTGCACAGAACGAAGATTTAGGTGATGATCCGGTTCGCTCTTCTTTACTTGGCATTGAGAATCTGAAACGTATCGTTCCACAAATTCTTCAATGGACTACTACCGGTGAGAAGGGACAAACTTATGAAGAAGCATCTCGCCTCTACTACGCTGTAATCAACCAATGGAACAACTATTTATATCATGTCCTTGCCAATATTGGTGGCATCTACATTGAAAATACAATTGTAGGAGACGGCGTTAAAACTTATACATTCGTAGAGAAAGAGAAACAACAAGCTTCACTGAAATTTCTGATGGATGAAGTTTTGACATACCCTAAATGGCTGTTTGACACGGAAGTGGGGCAATATACTTATCTACTTCGCAATACTCCCATCGGAAAACAGGAGAATGCTCCTACACAAATCTTAAAGAACGCCCAAGCCTATATCCTTTGGGATTTACTTGGCAATACTCGTTTGATGCGTATGATAGAGAATGAATCTGTCAACGGAAAGAAGGCCTTTACAGTAGTGGAGCTTATGGACGGACTTCATAAGAACATTTTCGGTGTTACCGAACGCGGTGGTATCCCTAATGTTATGGAACGTTCTTTGCAGAAAAACTTCCTTGATGCATTACTTACAGCCGCTGCAGAACCGGAAGCCGTTAAAATCAACAAGAAGATCGCCAACGAACATTTCTTGCTTGACCACGCTACTCCTTTCTGTAGCTGTTACGCTGCCGAACAACGTGCACTTCGTCAGGAAGACCGGATGGGTGCTCCACGTGTGCTCAATTTCTATGGCAGCCAGCTCAATCGTATTTCAGATGCTATCTCTGTGAAACGCGGTGAATTACTACGTATCAAGAAGTTGTTGCAGAACCGTCTCGGAACTTCCGATACTGCTGCACGCTATCATTATGAGGACATGATTCTGCGTATTAATACTGCTTTAGGAATCAAATAAAACCACTTATTACTTTAACTATCTACATTAATGAGAAAAAAATACTTGTGCATTCTTATATGCCTCTTTGCAAATGCGCTGGCCTTTGCCAGCGCTGCTAATCGTACAATCACCGGAGTCGTTATATCCGGTGAAGATAATGAACCTCTGATCGGCGCTTCCGTATATGTTAACGCAGATGACTTAAAAAAGGCCGGAGCATCACAGACTTCTCTAGGTACTATCACTGATATGGATGGTAAATTCTCCATTTCCATTCCGGAAAAGGTGACTAGGTTACATTGTAGTTATATAGGATTTGAAGAACAAGACATCGTTTTGCAAGCAGGAAAAGATACTTATCGCATTGTACTTCAAGCTTCTGCACACACATTGGGAGACGTCGTAGTAACCGGTTATCAAGAACTGGAACGCCGTAAACTGACTGCTGCCATTGCCAAAGTAGATGTTACAGATGGAATGGTAGGCGCAGCAAAAAGTATCGATCAGGCATTAGCGGGACAAATCGCAGGTGTGGCTGTAACGACAACTTCCGGTGCACCGGGAGCTCCAGCACGTATTCGTATTCGTGGTACGGCTTCACTGAATGGAACACAAGACCCGTTGTGGGTATTGGATGGAATACCTTTAGAGGGGACAGATATTCCAGAAATCAACAAAGACAACGATAATGACATCGTAAATATGTCACAATCTTCTATCGCAGGTTTAAGTCCAAACGACATTGAAAGCATTACGATATTAAAAGATGCAGCTGCTACTGCTATCTATGGTGCACGTGCTGCAAATGGCGTAATTGTGGTAACAACCAAAAGAGGAAAAACCGGAAAACCTGTTATTAACTTCAATACTAAATTGACTTATACTCCAAATCTCAATACTTCACGACTCAACTTACTAAACTCGGAAGAGAAAGTCGATTTGGAACTTCAATTATTAAAAGAAGCACGGTTTGACATATTATGGGGATTAACAGATCCGATACCCGTATTTCCTGAAAAAGGAAAAGTTGCTGCTATCATGAAACAATATAACTTAATAGACATCTATAAAGAACAGGGGTGGAACGGACTGACACCTGAAGCCCAAAATGCTATAAACAAACTGAAAACAATCAATACAGATTGGAATGACATATTATTCAGAGATGCTTTTACGCAAGAATATAACTTTAGCATTTCTGGTGGTAGCGAAAAGGTTACTTATTACAACTCACTTGGTTACGTCAAAGAAAACGGAAATGTACCAGGTGTAAGCATGAGTCGTTTTAATCTGACCAGTAAAACGTCTTACCAAATCAACAAAATATTAAAAATAGGAATGTCTATTTTTGCCAACAGACGCAAGAATAACACATTTATGACTGATACTTACGGACTTATTAACCCTATATATTATTCACGTATCGCCAACCCTTACTTTGCTCCGTTTGACGAACAAGGAAACTACCTTTACGATTACGACGTAGTCAGAAGTAGTGAAACAGATGAAAAGCAAGGCTTCAATATATTCGAAGAACGAGCAAATACAAATAAAGAGTCTGTCACCACAGCCATTAATTCTATCTTTGATGTTCAACTACGCTTTAACGATCAGTGGAAAGTTTATTCACAGATTGGTGTGCAATGGGATCAATTGTCGCAAGAAGAATATGCCGGGATAAATTCATATAATATTAGGAATATACGTGAAACCAATAAATATTGGAAAGATGGTGTACACACTTATCTCATACCAGAAGGAGGTATGCTTAAAACAACTAATAGTACAACTTCACAACTCACATGGAAAATCCAGGGAGAATACAAAAACACATTTGGGGATATACATGACATACAGATAATGGCTGGTTCGGAAATTCGCAAAAACTGGGTAGACAACCAAGCCTCAACCGGATACGGATATGATCCCAAGAAACTAACATTCCAGAATCTCATATTTAATGATGAAGCACAAGCCAATGATTGGAATCTAAAAACTAAATCGTACAAGGAAAACGCTTTTGCTTCTTTCTTTGCCAATGGTTCATATACTTTAATGAATCGTTATACATTGGGAGGAAGTGTGCGCATGGATGGTTCTGACTTATTCGGAGTAGATAAGAAATACCGTTTCTTACCAATCTATTCGGTAAGCGGTTTGTGGCGTTTATCTAATGAATCGTTCATTAGACAATACAAATGGATTGATAATTTAGCTCTTCGCCTTTCTTATGGTTTGCAAGGAAATATTGATAAGGGAACCTCTCCATTCCTAGTCGGGAAATATGATAATGTGAATATTTTACCTGGTTACAGTGAAGAAAATATTATTATCAATAGTGCTCCCAACAGTAAATTACGCTGGGAAAAAACAGCATCTTACAATTTAGGAATGGATTTTTCCGTACTCAATCAAGCCATCAATCTTAGTGTAGATTACTACTATAGAAAAGGAACAGACTTAATTGGTTCTAAAGCATTAGCTTTGGAAAATGGATTCACTAATATGTCTATAAACTGGGCTAGTATGGAAAATAAAGGTGTAGAAGTAAATCTGCAGACACGTAATATCACCACTAAAAACTTCTCTTGGTACACTACTTTCAACTTCGCATATAATCAAAATAAAGTACTAAAAGTACTTACAGATAAAAGCCAAGTGACTCCTAGTCTGGAAGGATATCCTGTAGGTGCAATCTTTGCACTAAAAACAAAAGGTATAAATCCTGATACAGGGCAAATCTATCTTGAGAATAAAGAGGGCAAAGCTGTCACTGTGGAAGAATTATTTAGAATGACATCGAATGAAGACGGGCTTGGCACTTACCAAATAGGACCGAATAGCGAAGAACAAAGAGATTTCTACAGCTATGTCGGAACGTCAGACGCTCCCTATACGGGCGGTTTTCTAAATACGTTCAATTACCGCAATTGGGAACTGAACCTGAATTTTTCTTATAATTTTGGAGCACACGTAAAAACTACTCCAAGTTATAATGTGTCTGACTTAGATCCAGGACGCAATATGAATAGAGACATACTAGATAGATGGACGCCGGAAAATAAAACAGGAAAATTCCCTGCATTAGCAACGTATAACTACAATCCGGCTGACTACTACTTGTTCAGTACTCGAAATGACATTTACAGATCACTGGACATCTGGGTAAAAAAACTAAGTTTTGTACGCCTACAAAATATTCGTCTTGCTTATCGGGTTCCATCCGAATGGCTGCATAAACTAAGTATAGGTGGAGCCACTGTAGGCTTAGAAGCTCGTAACCTATTTGTTATCAGCTCAAATTACGATAATTATATGGATCCAGAATCAATGGGGAACCTATACTCTACTCCAGTCCCTAAATCCATTACATTCAACCTAAGTCTTAACTTTTAAAAAAGATATTATGACAAAGAAAATATATTATATATTCATATTAATAGGAAGCCTACTATTATCTTCCTGTGATAGTTATTTAGACATACAACCGGTAGGCCAAGTAATTCCCAATACGCTAGCTGAATACAGAGCTTTATTCACAACAGCTTACAATACAGCACTCAATGACAGAGGAATATGCGAAATCAGAACAGATATCGCAACCATATTACAGTCTGATGCCACTTCCAAAAATTCTTTAGGAGATGTTGAAAAATGGAATGATGTTAATCCGAATGCAAGTACGAGACAATTTGGATGGGCGGCCTATTATACCAATATCTATTATGCCAACGCAATCATCGATAAAAAAGATGAAATATCAGAAGGAAGTCAAGAAGATATTAATCAATTAGTTGGAGAAGCTTACCTCATGAGAGCATATATGCACTTTATATTGGTCAATCTTTATGGACAACCTTATACAGCTGCCGGAGCATTAGAAACCAAAGCAGTTCCTCTCAAACTCAATACTGATTTAGAAGAAATACCATCACGAAACACTGTAAAAGAAATATATACCTCCATATTGTCTGATATAGAAACAGCAAGGAAACTGATTAATAAAAAAGAATGGGAAGTTCAATATTCATACCGTTTCTCAACATTGTCAGTAGATGCTATGGAATCACGGGTATATTTATACATGGGTGAATGGGGCAAATCTTATGAATCTTCGGAACGTGTACTAGCCGGAAAATCAACATTAGTGAACCTAAACGATGAAGGAGACAAACTTCCTAATGAATTTACATCTGTAGAAATGATCACTGCCTATGAAATTTTCCCGAATAGCGATTATGCCGGATCACTCTTACTGTACCCTGCATTTTTACAAGAATATGAGGAAGGAAAAGATCTACGCCCAAACAAGTACTATCAAGCAAATAAAAATGGAGATTATACTTCTATCAAAAGTGGTGAATCTAGATTCAAATGTACTTTCCGCACTGGAGAGTTTTATTTAAATTCAGCAGAAGCTGCTGCACATTTAAACAAATTGCCTGAAGCACGTTCACGACTTCTAAAGTTAGTAGAGAATCGTTATACACCAGAAGGTTATGAACAAAAGAAGAATGAAATAAATGCGATGAGCCAAGAAAAGCTAATCACAGAAATTCTGAAAGAACGCGCTCGTGAGCTTGCTTTTGAAGGACATCGCTGGTTTGATTTACGCCGAACTACTCGACCAGAAATCAAAAAAGAAATAGAAGATGTGACCTACACACTTGTACAAGATGACTCCCGCTATACATTGCGTATTCCACAAGATGCAATTGATGCCAATCCTGGATTATTAAACTAATAACATATTACCATCTATATTCTTATAGATATCACTAAATAACAAACTATAAAAAACTCTCTTTACCAAAAGCGTAAGGGGAGTTTTTTTATTCTGTCCACTAACTACTTTATATTTTATCTACACATCTCGTCCATCGCTAAATCTTTATCCCCCCAAAGTATTGCCGATTAACAGAAAATCCGTATCTTTGTCCGCACTTATTACGGAAAATAACGTAGAAGCGTTTAGAATATTATCCCTATTCAGAATCTGGTAAATTCATCAACAGTGGGGTAATGGCAACTAAGCGTTCACGTCTTTGTTATATGCAAGGGCGTGGACTCTGTTGTTCATTCACTGTTGGGCTTACCAGAGCCTTGAATAGAATGAACTAACGACGTCCACGCTTCTCTTGTATATATATGGTATCCGGACGCTTACCACACAAACAATAAAGAAAATGAGCAGCACTATTACAAAGTTCTTCGCTTCTTTTTTAGCTTATGGGGTAGCTAATAAGAAAAAGCGCTTCTCGGCAATTGGCCGTTTCTCTGAAGGATTAGCACCGGTTAAAGGAAAAATCCAATGGGGATACATTAATAAAGAATATGACGTTGTCATTCCTCTAATGTATGAACGGGCTTTCTCGTTTAAAGAAGGATTAGGGATGGTAGTACTCAATTCTCAATACGGATTCATCGACCATACCGGACAAATACGGATTCCGTTTAAATACGCAGCGGCTCACTCGTTTGAGCAAGAATGTGCACGAGTATGTCACGATGGATTATGGGGACTGATTGACAGACAAGGAAACTACATTCTTCCACCGACTTACAGTCAAATAGAGCAATTCGCGGAAGGATTAGCCCTCGTCTCACTACACAACAAAGTAGGATTCATTAATAAGAAAGGAGAAGTTATCATTCCGCTGGAATATGATAACGGATGCTCTTTTTCCGAAGGATTGGCTGCTGTTTGCATTGAAAGCCAGTCGTCCAAGTGGGGATACATAAACAAAGATAATGAAGAAGTACTTCCTTTTAAGTACGATATTGCAGAACCCTTTTATAACAACATAGCTCGAGTGGGTCTCTATGGAAAAAGCATGAAAATCAACAAGCAGGGCAGTGAATGTCTATAAAACAACCACTCTACGCATTTATTCATCTCAACACGCGAAGACATTCTGTTCTAAAACATCCCCTTACGAACAACAACGTAAGGGGATTTTTCGTACTTTCGAACATGTTAAATCTTTAATACGCAACATTATGATTATCGGAGTACCAAAGGAAATCAAAAACAATGAGAACCGTGTAGGCATGACACCTTCGGGAGTGGCTGAAGTGGTAAAACAAGGGCATCGGGTATTTATCCAACATACAGCGGGAATAAATAGCGGTTTTCCGGATGAAGCATATCAAGCTGTCGGCGCACATATCCTGCCAACAATAGAAGATATTTACGCCACTGCCGAGATGATCGTAAAAGTGAAAGAGCCGATAATCACTGAATATAACTTAATAAGAAAAGGACAGTTACTATTCACTTATTTCCATTTTGCTTCCGACAGGGAGTTAACCCTTGCCATGCTCTCCAACAAATCAATATGCCTGGCTTACGAAACTGTAGAAGAAGCAGACCACACATTACCTTTATTAATTCCGATGAGCGAAGTTGCCGGACGTATGTCTATTCAGGAAGGTGCCCGTTTCCTGGAAAAGCCGCAAGGTGGAAAAGGTATTCTTTTGGGAGGTGTGCCAAGTGTTAAACCGGCTAAAGTATTAATTTTAGGTGGTGGAATCGTAGGTAGCAATGCTGCACAAATGGCTGCGGGAATGGGGGCAGACGTCACTATCACAGATATAAATCTGGCACGTTTGCGCTATTTGAGTGAAACACTTCCTAAGAATGTAAAGACATTGTATGCATCCGAACTAAGAATCAGAAAAGAATTGCCGGATGTTGATTTAGTTATCGGTTCCGTATTGATTCCCGGCGATAAAGCACCACATCTGATTACTAAAGAGATGCTTTCGATGATGCAACCCGGCACAGTATTAGTAGATGTAGCAATTGACCAGGGAGGATGCTTCGAGACTTCTCACCCAACCACCCACAGTGCACCGACCTATATTGTAGACGGAATCGTTCATTATGCAGTAGCTAATATTCCGGGAGCCGTACCTTATACTTCCACTCTTGCACTGACTAATGCTACCCTCCCCTACGTGATCGCTTTAGCAAATAAGGGATGGAAAAAAGCCTGTAAAGATAATCCGGCATTGGCTCTTGGACTGAATATTGTAGAAGGAAAAATCGTTTATAAAGCTGTAGCCGATGTATTTGGTTTGAAATACGAACCTGTCAGCTTATAATAAATGGAAATTTAAGAGTTCACCACAGATTACACAGATTCACACAGATTATTTTCATTTTCGTTGAATACCCATAGTGAATTAGGGTACTGATATACATATTTATTTAATCTGTGTGAATCTGTGTAATCTGTGGTGAAAAATAAATTATCATTTATCGTTCAAACAAATATTTTTTCTCCACAGCTTGCCGATAAGATTCAACCAATTCATTCATCACCTCTGCCACCGACTGTCGACGAGATATTATTGCCGAGACCTGGCCTATTTCCAGTTCACCTTCTTCCAAGTCACCTTCGAAGATACCTTTCTTAGCACGTCCGCGTCCGAGCAAAGTTCTTAATTCCTCGGAAGTTGCACCACTATCTTCAGCCTTCTCCACCGCTTCACGAAAAGCATTCTTTACCAATCGTGTCGGAGCCAGCTTTTTCAACAACAACTTAGTATCCCCTTCACCGAGACTCAAACAATACTCTTTAAATACCGGACTCGCAGAACTCTCTTCAGTCAGCGCAAAACGTGTTCCTATTTGCACACCTTCCGCCCCCAACACCATAGCAGCCAGTATTCCTTCTCCTGTACCAATACCTCCCGCGGCTATCAAAGGCAATGTGGTAGCCTCACGCACAGCAGGAATCAAACAGAAAGTCGTTGTTTCCTCCCGTCCATTATGCCCTCCGGCTTCGAAACCTTCAGCTACTACTGCATCCACCCCGGCTTCTTCACATTTCACAGCAAAACGAGAAGATGAAACGACATGAACAACTGTTATTCCACGCTCCTTCAACCATCCGGTCCACGTTTTCGGATTTCCGGCAGAGGTAAAAACAATCTTCACCCCCTCTTCCACTACAATATTCATAATCTCTTCTATTTGGGGATACATCAAAGGGATATTCACTCCAAAGGGAAATTTTGTGGCCGCATTACATTTACGGATATGTTCACGTAAAGTGTCCGGATGCATAGAACCGGCGCCGATCAATCCCAATCCGCCGGCATTGCTCACGGCAGAAGCAAGACGCCAACCGCTACACCACACCATACCACCTTGAATAATAGGATATTGAGTACCCAGAAGGGAAGTAATTCTATTCATAATTAATTATTTATCTATGTTTTAATATGCCAAAATACCAATGATAACGACAGAGTTATATAACAATGCGCCAACATAACAATACACAAATATACTAATTATTCAATTACAAACACTCTCAAGTCAGTACATTACACATTGTTACATCAACACATTATTATAACGTCTTCAGCGTGCAATCTGTTCGATCGGTTTATTTATCAACACAGTTGTAGAATCTCCATAAGTTCTCAAAACCTCCAATGTACGGGCGCGGTTATCTCTGCCTTTCTTATTCCAGAACTCTTTGGTAAAGACAGCCATCAGGTCTAGTCCACCGACCGTTCCGCCATTGATATACACTCCGCTTCCACCAAACAAGGGAATAGGTGCGTCCATCACTACCGTGTTCACCATCATTCCATTGGCACGTTCACTCAACTGCCGGAAACGTATTCCACTCGCCTGTATCTCATCCAAAGATTTACGCACCCCTTTCGCCATCGGATTACGTGCCCAGTTCGAGTAGGATCTTTGATGGCGTATCTCATAGAAAGGATCTCCCCGCCAAGTGTTTTTATCAATCTTTATCTTCTTCTGATAGATAGGGTCCCAGTTATAACGGGTATTCGCTTTATATGGCATCAAACTCAACACCACTTTCGGTTTAGGCAACGCTTCAGGAAGCGATTCATCAGGCATCATCCAGCTTTTCTCCTCCGACATTCGGGGAGTACCGACTGCAGTTCCGAAATCAATCGACTTTACAGCATCCATATTCAAATGCAACTCCTGGTCACTCTCCAGCAATTTCTTCAAATGCAAAGAGTCTTGCGCCGTCCATACTTGCGAATATGCAAATAAAGCCGTCAGGCACAGTACCATCGTTGCAATAAACCGTTTCAATCTATCCATCCTCTATCCTCTTTCATTACCTGTTATTTTGGAGCACTTCATATACCCTAATGCACATACGTTTCTCCCTTACGTTACCACCTATATTCTCCTACGAGAAGCGGTCTTTTGAGCGTAGTAATCCCCTGTCAGCAGCATAAGACTACTGATACAAACAAACGTTCCCACATGAATGTTTCCTATTTTTTACTTTCCGAAGGCTCCTCCTTTGTTACCACCAACGATAACCCGATCCACAAAGCGGCTCATCGTAGCACGGATCGATCGTCCATCTTGTTTTCGGATATTGGCGTTCTTCCCACCAACTACGATAACAAGCGGCTGCATCAAGCACCTCCTCATCAGTCAAGAAATAAATTGCTTCATAATTTTCAGCATTCGCCAATACCATTTTGCAACCTAATGACGGAGGTGTGCCCTGACGGATAGACTCAATCACCCAAAGCATACACTCGCCCAACCGAATCTTACCGTTGTTCATATTATAAACCGAAGGAAAAGAAGGAATAATGGTCAGATCTTCTGCATATTTTAAAAGTTCGGGGATGTCCTCTTCCGTAAAATGAGGGACCTCCACCACCCCTTTATCATTCTTCATCTTGTACGTACCCGACTTCAATTGTTTCACAAAAAGGGCAACATCCGGATTGTTATAATCCATTTCTTCGCTGGTGCATCCTATAAAAGATACCATCAGGCAAACAGCCATCCACAGCATTAGTAGTGTTTTTTTCATTTTCATAAGGATTAATACGTCATGCGAAGTCCGCAAAGTAAATTAAAATTAGTCGGCCGTTTCGTTCGTACCGTAGCCAGTTTCGAATCTGTTTTGAAATGATGCGAAACTCCGGGTTCGGCAAAAACAGCAAGTCGGTCATTAATCTTATAATTGATTCCAATGCCGGCAGTCACTGCCAGTTGGATAGGTTCTTCTTTAAAACTGTTGTCCGTCGCGCCGGCGATACATTTATCGGCTATTCCGCCTACGGTAGCGTAAAGGTCAAATTTCTTCGTATCTACCAGTGTCACATTTACTTTAACGGGGATACCCAGATAGTGCAAATGCTGCCCCGCCGAACGAAGGTTTGAATAAAGCAGTCCGGTTTCTATTCCGAGAGATTCGTTTAGTTTACGCTCTACCGTTACCCCTGCGGAAACCGGCATTTTATAAGTACCATTATCAGCCGGAAGCGCCGTGCCTACCTGAACTTTCATCGCCCAGCGATGCTTTTTCACCGCTTTGGGTTGAGCCACATTCACATTCGATTGTTCTTCCGGAGCAACAGATGATTCCGTATCACCGTTTGTTGCCTGCCAAAAGCCGTTATTCCCTTGATTACCATATCGGTTGCCATTTCCTGTAGAAGTGGTGGCAGAAAAAGAAAACGACATAGAGAAAGTGATAGAAAGCGAATCTTCTTCCTCCGTGTATTGTGACAGCATGCCGTAAGACTTTGGAGCCGGTTTCGGCAACACCGGTTCTACCGGCAACGGTAACTGATTGACGCGTATTCCATCTCCATCCATCTGTCCTCCATTTGTCACGGCTATCTTTGTAAATGCTTCTTCCATTTCTTCTTTGGGAGAGAAATACAAGAAAGTAGCCGACGAGGCTGCCAAAACGAGCAATACAGATGCCGCAGCCGCCACACGGAAGAGCAGAATCCGACGACGATGCTGGCAAGCCACAGGTATTTCCTGCGAGAGCTCTTCCCAAAAGCCATCCCGTACATTCATCCCGGCATCAGCGAGACGCGTGCGAAACAGATCGGTTATTTCATCATTTTCTTTCTTCATGATTCCTATACTCTTTAATTCTTTTTGCTAACAAATACTTGGCCCGGTGCAACTGCGAAGTAGACGAATGTTCTTTAATGTGAAGCATCTTGGCTATCTCCTTGTGCGATTTCTCTTCAAACACATAAAGGTTGAAAACGGTTCGG
>OGFL01001348.1_pt1 | contig 17435 bp, 19 predicted proteins | sample 1570911 | NCBI WGS metagenome assembly OGFL01 (sample SAMEA2582050, study PRJEB24529) | metagenome | biome: Human gut stool | place: China | collected 2011 | reverse complement strand
AAAAGCAAACTTTCAATGTTCTTTTCTGGATAAGGAAAGGAAGAACGAATGAAAAACTGTCACCTCTTTCATGTCGGGTTACGATTTCGGGACAAAGATACGAAATTCCCACGAAACTATACCTACGGTCTGAATCATGGTCGGCAGTTGCGCAAAAGTCACTTGGTAAGACCGCCAATGACAAAGAAGCCAACCGGTATATCGAAGATTTGAAAATCACGATCGAAGATACCGTTATCAAAATCAGACAGAAAAACTACCCTCTCAACATTGAGAACTTCAAACTCATGTTTCAGACACAGGATAATGAGTTCTCTACCATCAGCACACTGTTTGATTACCATGAAATCATGGAGAAGAAAAATCTCCGTGCCAGTACATTTGTCGGCTATCACGTAACGAAGAAACACCTGCTCAACTTTATACGTATCAAATACCATGTCTCTGACTATGATTTGACCGCCATTGACAAAGCTTTCGTTTATGAGTTTTACGCCTATCTGCAAGGCTATAAGAGGGAAGGGGAGACCGTATGCGCTGTCAATGGTGCATTGAAGCATATCCAGCGTTTCAAAAAGGTGATGAATGTCGCCCTGCAAAACGAATGGATAAGCCGGAACCCTGTCTGCCTGCTCAACGCCAAGAAAACGAAAGTAGAAAGAGGATTCCTGTCCGAAAAGGAACTGAAGAGCATCGAGGAAGTCCCTTTGCCCGTCAACCTCTCCATCGTGAGGGACGTGTTTGTATTTGCTGTCTACACCGGACTGTCATTTGTCGACATCAGTAACCTGACGAATGAAAATATAAATGTCGGTATCGACAAAAGCTTGTGGCTGAACTACTATCGTCAGAAAACGGACATACACGCCATGCTGCCTTTATTGCAACCTGCTGTCTGTATATTAAAGAGGTATGAAGCATACCACAAAGGAAAACGGACTAATCATGTATTCCCGGTACCGCCCAACCAGGTGGCAAACCGATACCTGAAAAAAGTGGCCAAGGAAGCGGGAGTAGAGAAAAATATTACCTTCCACCTTGCGCGCCACACTTTTGCCACCACTATCACCCTGTCTCACGGCATACCGATTGAAACTGTGTCAAAAATGTTGGGACATACCAGCATCAAGACGACGCAAATCTACGCTAAGATTCTGGACACGAAAGTCATGGACGACATGGCGGCTCTCAAAGAATTGTACACCAGAAAGGAATCTCAAAAATCACCAGATAATAAAGCCGTAAACGGATGAAAACAACCGCAACCATCAGCCAGGAAGAACTGGAGCAGAAAGCTGTCGATAGCATGATAGCATACGAGAAGAGCCTCATTTCCGGACAGGAAATGAAGGATGCAGTCACCCGCGCGCTGCATCACTACGCCAACAGGGAAGGACACCGGGAAATCGTCCTGAAAGGGTGGATTATAAAAACCATCTACGCCCTCGACAGCAGCCAACTGAAAGACCTCGACCGGGTAGCTTTCACCTGCATGGATAAACAGCCGGTTAACCCCTGATAATTAACTCACATAAAAAACAAAATCATGAAAACAGAAACCAACAGCATGAGAATCGTGAAACCTGAAAAGGAATCTGAAAAAGCAGTCGTGGAACCCCAAAAGGAGAAAGCCACCGGAAAACCGAAGTACAAACCCGTGGAACCCGTCACACTCGAAACTGTTCCGGAAGATGCCGTGTTCATCCGCTCCACGGATGTATGCAAATTGCTCAACATCAGCAACTCAACGTTAAGGAACATGCGTGCGGAGCACGCAATCCCATTCTACAAACTGGGTGGGATATTTCTCTACAGCAAAGAAGAAATCATGAATTACCTCGCATCCAATTACAGTAGAAGAATTTAGCGAAAATGGCAAAAACAGGATTATCATATTATCAGGCGGAAACCGACCGCTTTCAGGACATCAAGGTAAAACGCCTGAAGAAGCGGTACGGCTGCGAAGGGTATGCAGTGTACCAGTATATCCAAAACGAGATATACCGGGTTGAAGGCTGTTATATCCGTTTCACGGACGACCAGCTTTTTGATGTTTCCGAATACTGGGGCATTGAAGAGCAACGGGTAGAAAAAATCATTGAATATTGCACGGAAGTGGAATTGTTCGACACCATTACCTGGCATACGAATCATGTACTTACTTCCGTAGATATTCAGCAGAGATATCTCGAAATCTGCCGGAGAGCCAAGAAGAAGATTGTAATACCGGAAGATATACGGCTTGTCGAGATACAAGACGTGGCTTCCGGTGTGACAGGTGCGCCGCTACCTCTTTTCTCCGGTCAGGAAATTGAGACGAAAACCGGAAAAACAGTTTATGGTTCTCCCAAACTGGATACCGGAAAACAGACCGCAACCGATATCGGAAAAGAAACCGTAATCACTGCCGGAATATCTTCCGGCGTCATTATTCCGCAGAGTTCTGCGGAAATTCCGGAAACTCCGCGGAATTCTGCGGAAAAACGGCACAAAGAAAAAGAAAGTAAAGAAAATTCCCCCTCTATCCCCCGGACTATTCCGCCGGCAAGGGATGATGAGGACAAAGTTTCACTCTCTCCGGACGGGAATAGGGGAAATGTTTCCGCAGAATCCTGCGGGAAACGTCCGGAACATGGCGAAGAATACCGTTTGAAGTTGCAGCGGCTGGGTGAAACCTGCTACAATCTGGGGTGTTCGAAAGGAGATGTCCGTAAGGTTCTGATGATAGAAAATATTGCCATGGACGACAGCCCGATATGGCAACTGATTGAAGAGTTGAAGGCGAGCGGCGGACGTTATTCGTTCACCGGAGAGGTGTTGCCCGCCCTGTGGGGACTGGTGAAGACGGGGCGCCTGCGGATGATGGAAGAGCATACGGATGAGGTGAAAGAGGGCGTTCATAACGTCAGGCAGATGCTGTCGGGTATCGGCGTGCCGAGCTACGACATGGACGAATTATGCGGAGAGGCGAAAGGCAAAGAAGATGTCCTGCAAGAGGTTATACGGGAAATACGACGATCGAAAGGGCGGATTCTTTCGGTGAGCTGTTTCATCAGGTCACGGTTGAAAAAAGCGAAGAAAAACGAATTGCAAAAAACGGCGTAAGCCACACAGTTATGAGTGAAGATAAAAACAAGACGCCGCTCTACTACCCCCGCAAAATGCGTACAGGGTGGTGCGTGGCGCACGAAGTGACAGCCGCGGGCGTCACTATCGAGAGATACGGAATACACTGCCAGACGTATGCGGAAGCATACCGACGGGCGGAAGTGATGAACCAGCAGCAACAGGCGCAAGCCCTTCAACCAGCCAACTCTGACGGCAAGAGAGGGGGTGAACGATCATGAGCGAAAAAGTAAGCACGATCACCTTGCGACTGACAGCCGAAGAAGCCGCCCAACTGGAGATACTCAAAGACATCATTGGGAAGAAGAGCGGGAGCGAAGCGATTAAATACGTCGTCAAGGAATACCCCCGTTTCTGTACCCACTACAAGCAGGAAGCGAAGGAACACGGAGAACTGAAACGAAAGTATCGGGAGCAGGGCGAAGCAGTGCGGGGTTTTCTGTCGGCACTCGACAGGTTGGAGAAAGCGGGCAGGGAGAAAGAGTAGGGGGAAACGATTGCTAGCAAAATACGCTCCGGAAGATCTTGGCCAATGAAATATTTGCTAGCAGATGTTTCCGGATCGTGTACTCGAGCTGCGTAAAAGTGCTAGCGGATTCTTGTTCCCGGTTCGTTCCGGAGCAACTAATTTGCTAGCAATTAACGGGGATATCAGGTTGATGGAGCCGGGATCCCGACAGGTATGTGATAGCAAGTGAAGGTAATGGGCAAGTGCCGAACCAAGCGGATTACTTTCGCGAGCGGCTTATCGTCTGATTGCTCACCGTGCCGCCGTGTGGTTCGTGGCAATGCGTGCAGCGGGAATACCGCCGCCCACACAGCCCCGTCCCCCGCAGCAGCACTCCGTCAGTGTTTAATCGGAACATTCCTTCACCGGCAGCGTTTCTCGGACGTTCAGTGTTTCTGTGCACCGTGCCGCTTTCCTTGCTTTCCCGTAGCCGTCGGACTGGCGCAAAGAAAGCCGCCCTCTGACAGTGTTTCTATGGAACATTCTTGGGGGAAGTCTTCCCAAAAGTTACTCCTGTGTGTAACAGTCGAGGCTGGCAAAGTGGGTGATTACGGAAGTTACTACCGCCTGACGCATACGGCTCCGGCTTCCGCTCACACCCCGGCACAGCCGGACTACAAGCGACAGCCTATGCGGTGGAAACCCTTGCGGAAGGGTATCCCCTGCGGAACGGGTGACAGCTGTGATGCCCGGTGCGGTTTCGCTCCGCCCGGCACTAACGCCGGGACTAAGGCGAGAATCCGCCACCTCTTTTCGGCTGACTATAGGAACGGAAGTGTTAGCCAGGAGTGCAGCCCTGCGGTGCGGGGTTCCCGGGTTTACGGTTGAGTGGGTTTGTATTGTGGAAGTAAGCACCCTTCGCCGTCCTTCGGGCGCGTGCAGACGCGATGCTGCGTGCGCCGCGACAGCAATTGTTTTCCTTCCGTCTTCCTTTTTGGGGGACACCCAAAAAGAGACCGGCAGAAAAACAAAGGGGTAGCGATATTCAACATAACGGGTCATTATGCCCGCACGCCTTGCCATTCAGGCAAGTCGGGTGCATAATGCGTGGTTATGTTTAATATGGATTGTTTTATTTTTCCGCCCCCGGGCGAAAAAAACCATGCGGAGTGGAAACGCCACCACTATGGCGGCAAGCCGCCACCCCGACCACCGCCCCTTAGTTACTTCTGCCAGTCCCGAGCCGTGCGGTTTTCTGACCTGTTGCGGGTGTTTGTGCTTCCTGCGGGTTGCGCCTGGCGGCGTGCCCGGCTGACTGTTTACGCCTTTCGGAACATTGGAAATTCCCGGCGGTCGGCTTCGCCGTCCGCCCCATGAAGCGGGGCGAGACGCCCCGCCGAAGAGTGCAAATAACAAATCCGTGACAATCGGGCAAATGTCACAAAATAAAATAGTAAAAAACGTAAGTTCTCAAAACTTATATTAAACAGAATAGAAATGAAAGAATCACATACAGGTATTGGTATCTGCCGTTGCTACCAATGCCGAATGAGAAAAAAGAACTGCAGCACATCGGGACGTAAATCGCTCAAACGGGCAATCAACAAGTTTCGCCGCAAGCAATTGAAGTTAGACAAAGTAACCAGGCACAATCACTTCGGCGGATATTGGGCCTAAGACTAATACATGCTTTTATCCGCCCCACACTGCACAGGAACACATTTTTTTCCTTTTTTCATCTACCTCTCCAAGGGCATGGATGAACGGCAGACAAGAAATTTCAGATAAAAATACCGCACGACGTAGGAGCGCAGGATATTTTTATCTGAAATAGCGTAGCGGTTCTTGACTGACGGACGGCCGTGACCTATCTTTGTAGAAGAAAAGAGGAAAAATACGCTGTAAAACAGCAAACTTATCATTTATCCTTTCCCGTCACTTTATAGATAATTGCGTTTCTGTCTGTGTCACTACGTTTATTTACAGATGGAATCATACGGGAATAAAACGTAAAAACGCCCAAAAACAGCCGGAACGGAAGTAAAAACGTACTTGAAACCCTTCGAGGTGTTTTCAAAAATTCATCAGACGTTTTTTTTATTTCGTCAGACGTTTTTTGAAAAACTCCTGATGTTTTCTATGAGACTTTCAGAAGCATATTCCGTTCACCAAATATCCGCAAATGAAAAGCCCGGTGAAATGATTTCTCATTCATCGGGCTTTTTCCTTGGTTTGTTTGCGATGTACGAAACGAGGATAATGCGCTAGCAGGCGTTTTCTTCGTTACCGGTCATTGTTTAAGCTGCCGGGTCTGGAGCTTCTCCGCCGCCTTCGTCAGGTTTCGGATTTGGTTTCTCATCTCCTCCTTCGCCATCTTCGTTCGCTGCGCTTGCTCCTGCCTTGGAGAAAGAATACATTGAAACGGCTTCCTTGATTTCGGCAGAAGGAACATAGATGACACGTGCTTTTTTCACACTGCTTGCTCCACACTTGCTGGCATCTTCTGTACCTTTACCGGAAACGGAAGGACGGAATGAACCGAGATCTTCCAGGCGGACGGGTGAACCGTTTGCGAGGTTGCGCTTGATAACGACCATCAATGCGTCAAGAACTGCCTTGATGTCAGAACCGGTCAGTGTACAACGGTCTGCGATCTGGTCAACGATTTGTTTTTGTTTCATTTCCGGAGCGAGCACTACCTGCGCATAGTATTTTGCTGCAGCGGCTTTGTCCTGCGGATTCTTGCGCAAAGCGGGTTTGATTGTAATTGCCATGTTAATTAGTGTTTTAATGATTAATAATGTTGCAAATCTACATATACGTGCGTGGGCGTGCAGACGTATGTTCTTATCTGTGATGATACGTGTTTCATCATACGATTATGTACATGAAAAAAGGGCTGCGGTTTGTATTCCGCAGCCCTCCAAACAGGGGTTTTCACTCCGATCGTAAAGTTTACTCCTTAATCGTTTCTCCTTTCATCATCTTTCACGGGACTGTCTGCCCCGGTGAGCCAAACAAAAATTTTACCGATAACTTTCAATACCTTCAACGTCGTTCTCCAAAATGGTTTCATAATGACCTCCTTTTTAATTGTTTCCCGCAAAGGTAGGGGAAATGAAGAATGAAGAATGATGAATGAAGAATTGGCTGCGCTTTCATACATTTACATCTGCATAGTAATTCTTCATTCATCATTCTTCATTCATCATTCTTCATTAAATACCCGTATTCGACAGAGACGCAGAAGCAGGGGCATTGTTTGATGTACTCGCAGGGTTCTATGGTACCGTTGTGGTTGAGGTCGGGCGAGAGGTCGCGGTGACCGCAAATCTTTGCTCCCGAATAGGTGAGCAGCAGGAAGCGGAGAAGGGTTTCAAGGCTTTGTTTTTGTGCGTCGGTGCGGGTGTCGGCGGCACGTCCGGAAGCGTCCAGGCCTCCTTCGTAGGCAACTCCTATCGACGGGGTGTTGTAGCCTTTGGCGTGGGCGCCGACATGGGTGATGTCGCGCATGTGATGTATCGTTCCGTCTTTGGTGATGTAATAGTGATAGCCACATTCGGCAAAACCTTGACGTTTGTGCATGGAGTCGAGGGCTTCCGGGGTGAGGTTGCTTGTGCAAGGGGATGCGGTGCAGTGCATCACAATCAGGGTGATGTTTCTTTGTTTAATCATTGTTTTTTGTGGGTGATTTTTAGTTGTGTATTCTTGTTCTACCCCCCTTCCGTCCCCCTTTGGGGGAGACGCTTGTCGGGGGAAGTGCTCTTCCCCCTTGCCGCAGGGCGTTCCCCTAGCGAAGAGGGTTCGGGCTGTAGCCGTAGGAGCTGCTGCACTAGGGCTTAAAAGGGTGAGCCGAAAGAGATGGTTATCAGTTCCTTTTGTTTGGGGGTGAGGATACGGTTACTTAACTGGTAGTTTGTTTCCTGCAATGCTTCGAGTAGTTCGGAATCGTCCTTTATCCACTGTTTGAGGCGGATAGAAGCGGATGCAGGTGCTATATTCGGGAAATAGAGAACGGCCAGTTCTTTGAAACCGTAGCTACGGTTGGTTAAACTTTGGCAGTTGTTTTGTTGGTGCACGTTGGTATACATAATTATAGTGTTGGTTTACAGATGTAAAGATAGGCTTTTTAGTGGCTGGTTGTTACCTGTATACTTGGTAGATATAGTTATATATGTTTGTTGGCAGAGGAAATTTGTGATATTCGGGCAATTGTCACGAATTTCTTTTGTCCGTAACTTTTCGGCGGGGCGTCTGCCCCGCTTCGTGAAGCGGACGGCGAAGCCGACCGCCGGGAATCTCCGATATTCTGCAAAGACTGTCCGCAGGGTGCAAACAGTCAGCCGGGCACGCCGCCAGGCGCAGCCCGCAGGAACAGGAAACCCGCAAGATGTCGGAAACCCTGCAGGGAACCGGGATAGGCAGGGGTAACTAAGGGGTGGTGGTCGGGGTGGCGGCTTGCCGCCACAGTGGTGGCGTTTACATTCCGCAGGGCGCAGTCCGCAAGGGTGAACATTAAACGGAGTAACTTTATGCCCGTTCCTGAAACAACGGAAAAGCCCGCAAACAGCAGGAATATTTGGAAGATGCTGTTATGTTGAATTAAAGCACAAAATCCGGAACGGTTTTGTGACTAATTAAACATAATTGCTCTTCCGGATTTCCTGCGCAAAAGCTGCACTCCATCAGAAAAACCGGAAGAACACGGCGCAAGCAGTATCACGTCAGCACGGCGGCGGAAGCTTGCGCCGCCTCCTATCCAAACAGACTGAACCGCTCAATCATAAAACACGGGAACCCCGCACCGCATGGCTGCAATCCTGACTAACAACCCATTCCTATAGTCAGACGAAGAGAGGTAGCGGATTCTCGCCTTAGTCCCGGCGTTAGTGCCGGGCGGAGCGAAACCGCACCGGGCATCGAAACTGTCACCCGTGCCGCAAGGGCTTACATTCCGCTAAGGATATCATCCGAAAGGGTGCCCATCGCATAGGGTGCTGCTTCCTTTGCTGTATTCGGCAAGTGAGGGAGCGGCAACCGGAGCCGGATATAAGACGGGAGTAACTTCTGCTATCGTCCGCAAGGGTGTCCACCGCATAGGCTGTCGCCTGTGGTCCGGCTGTGCCGGGGTGTGGGCGGGAGCCGGAGCCGTATGCGTCAGGAGGAAGTAACTTCTGTAATCCCCCACTTGGCAAGCCTCGACTATTATACGCCGGAGTAACTTTAAAGAAACTTTCCCCAAGAATGTTCCATAGAAACACTGCCGTAGGGCGGCTTTCTTTGCGCCAGTCCGACGGCTACGGGAAAGCAAGGAAAGCGGCACGGTGCACAGAAACACTGAACGTCCGAGAAACGCTGCCGGTGAAGGAATGTTCCGATTAAACACTGACGGAGTGCTGCTGTGGGGAGCGGGGCTGTGTGGGCGGCGGTATTCCCGCTGACGCATTGCCACGAACCACACGGCGGCACGGTGAGCAATCAGACGAAAAGTTTCAAGCATGACTTTTTTCCAGTTTGCTAGCACATACCTGGCAGGATCCCGGCTTCATCAACCTATTATCCCCAGCCAACTGCTAGCAGAATCCGGCAGCCGGCTTCTTCCAGGACGAAACATTTGCTAGCATTATTCCCGAGCTGCAGTAGTTGATCCGGAAAAATCTGATAGCAAATCTTTCCTACTGCAGCCGGGGTGAGCTATACAGCCATCGGTTCCTCTTTGATAATCGAGATTTCCAGTGCGTTTTCAATCTTGGTCAAAGTTTCGAGTGAAAGGTTCTCCCGTCCTCTCAACACCTTTGAAATGTATTGCGGGCTGCAATTCATTTTTTCAGCCAATTGCTTTTGGCTCATTCCTAATTCTTCCATCCTGTCCAGCATCAGCATGGCAATATTTTGCGAATGTCGGAGCCAAGACTTGTTTGTTTCAAGGAAGTCAAACAGCTCACGCCATTTCGAAGGCGTTGGAGAAGAATGTTCTTCAAGCCTTTGTGCGATAGATTTCATACTATTTTCCATACTATTCCTCCCAAATTATAATTCACTAATATACTCTATAAACCCTTCGTCATCAATAATTCCTTCTTCCAGCAGGTAGCGTCGGACTTTGTCTATTTTCACAAGTTCCTGCCTGGTGTGCTCTCTTTCCTGCATCGTAGCCGTCAGCTTGATGGCGCCTCCGGTGATGATGTAGTTGCCTTGAATCAATTTGATAGCGTATAGCCGGAGCCATGACGAGTGACCGTATTTACGTTTTAACCGGGCCTTTTCTTTTTGCAGCATCACATCCGAAGCCTGGTTGTTGTCCAGCGGGCGGAATATTTTGCTTAAATCGGTTTCCGGGGAGATGTCCATTATGATGTATCGAAGGCGTTCACTATCTTCAATCGTATCGCTGATAGCTTCTTTTATGTCTGTTATTTTAAAGTAGGCGTTCAAGTCGTCAATGTTCTCCTTGAAGAAAGCACGTAGCCAAACCACGTCCGCCCAGTTGTTGAACACCTTATAAAGTTCGTTATCATCCTCGCCTTCAAAGTGTACAGCCCATAATTTTCTATCTCCAGTAATGTCGTCAAATGTCATATCTCCTTGTTTTATAGTAAGACAAAGATACGCAAAAATAACGAGATAATAAACTTATAGGTTGATTATTTAGCAAGAAAAATGTTTTATTTAGTTGGTTTAGTGGTTGTATGGTAGATGGTGGTGTCTGTGTCCCAGTCATTAATTTCATCATTCGTGTTTATTTGCAGGCTGTCAATGAGAGTTTTTCGATGAGTTATTTCCGGTTGTTCGCAGCCTCCTATCAGTTGTATAATGAATATTATTCCTGCTATAACGATTCCTGCTATGGTATTATTGATAACATTTCTTTTTAAGCCTTTAATATAAGAATTCTGATACCTGTTATTTTGCATAATTTATATTTTTTACGCTGTGAAGTTAATAAATTAAATGCGATATTTATCGTTATTTGTCACTTTAATTAGGTTTATCCGATTAAAAACGATACCTTTGTATTACAAAACTTGAATCCTCAATGGGATATTAAAAGAGGGTTTTTGCCAAAGTCGGTGTCTAATTCGGTGACACTACGAAAATAGGAAGCTGTTAATTCATTATGAATGAGACTATAAAGGAATTAAAGTTTGAGGGCAGGTAGCCCAACAATTTATAAGACAAAATAAGCTAAAAGCCGTTATTACTTAGTAATAACGGCTTTTTTGCATGTTTAACAGTTGTGTCTCTAAACTTCTCACCATCAAGAGGTCACATAATAGGTCACTGGAAGTTTTAAAAACAGTTCCTCTGTGGCAAATTCGGTGACACGAATGCACGTTGATAGTCCGAAAAACGCTAATCTTATGAAAAGCCGTGAAGTTGATTGATAAAGAATAAATCCTTAAACTGGCTGTCGTCTTGTTTAGTAGAAAAGAAAAACAGGTTTTATAACTCAAGTGAGTATAAAACCTGTTTCTAATTTTTCTAAATCGGGCAGAACTCTTATTCTTCTGCTTTTATTGATTCATCGATTACTTTGATCTTTTGTAATACCAGTTCCAAGTCTGCTTTCAACTTATCTACCTTGCGGTTCAATTCAGTCAGCAGGCTGCTGCCTTTCTTAGAAGTAGAAGTCAGGAAGCCCAGATTGTTCTCATAAGTCTGAAGCTCATTCTTCATATTCTCATAAGTACGTACCAGCTTTTCACGTTCTCTGTACAGAGATTGAGTACCGCTTCCCTGGATATTGCTGATATTCGAACGGAAGTTACTTAACTTCTTGTTGGAAGCATTGATGTTAAAGCGGTCGAATAGCTGATCGATGATTCCGTGATACTGCTTGTATAACTTATCTTTTTCTTTGAACGGCACATGACCGATAGAGTTCCACTCTTTCATTAAATCCCGAACCAAGGTACTTGCTTCTTCGGTATCCATGCTTTCATCAATAGCGGATAACTTCTCGATCAACGCTTTCTTCTTTTCCATATTCTCTGTTTCTACAGAACGTTGTGAAGAAGTAGCTTTGTTCTTTTGTTCGAAGAAGTAGTCACAAGCTGTGATAAACCGTTTCCAGATTGCATCCGAGTGTTTCTTGGCAACCGGTCCGATGGTCTTCCATTCTTTTTGAAGTTTGGTCAGTGCATCGGCAGTTACTTTCCAGTCTGTACTGTCTTTCAAGGCTTCCGCTTTTTCGCAGAGCGCTTTTTTCTTTTCCAGATTCTCGTTCATTCCTTCTTTCAGGCTCTTGAAGAATTCTCCTTTCTTCTTGAAGAAATCATCGCAGGCATGGCGGAAACGCTCGAAGATCTTCACATTCATCTTTTGGGGCGCAAAACCGATAGTTTTCCATTTGTTTTGCAAGGCAATCACTTCCTGGGTCTTGTTTTCCCAGGCAGAGAATGTTTTCAGTTCATCATACTCAATCGCTTCAACGATTTCGCAGATGACGGTTTTTTGATCCAAATTATGCTGTTCGGCTTCTTTCAACGATTCGAAGTGCTGCTGATGGCGGCGGTTGACAGCGGTAGAAGCTGCTTTAAACCGGTTCCAGATTTCATCACGCAGTTCTTTGGCTACCGGACCTGTATCGCGGAACTCCTGATGCAACTTCTGAAGTTGGTGGAAAGCGGAAACAACATCTTCCTCGTCAGCCAACTTTTCGGCAGCTTCGCAGAGATGTGTTTTGATTTCCAGATTCTTTTTGAAGTCATATTCGCGGAATTCATTGTTCAGTTTCAATAAATCGTAGAACTTCTCTACATATAATTGATAGTTTTTCCAAAGTTCATTCACTTTACCTTGCGGCACCAGTTTCGTATCATTCCATTGCTGTTGCAGCTTCTTGAACTCCGTATAAGATTTGTTGGCGTCATCTCCGGATTCCACCAATTCTTTCAGTTCTTCAATAATGGAAAGTTTCACTTGCAGGTTTTCTTCCTTTTGGCGTTCCAGCTCGGCAACCTGTTTACTGCGTTTTTCCTTGATAACCCCCATCAGACGTTTGAATTCTTCTTCCGTCGGGTCCTCTTCGGCAACAAAATCTTCAATGTTTCCACCGTTGTCTGTAAACTGTACCTTAGCAGCTTCCAACTCGGCATTATGTAACTTGTAGAATGATTGTTTCAGATTGTCAATATCCTGCTTGTTCGCATTTTCAGCATCTTGCGCAAGCTCTTTTAGCTGGTTTAGTACATCTTCCTTAGTGGCAGGTTTAGGAGCTGCTTCAGGTTGAACTTCGGCAGTAACATCTTCAGCCGGAGTCTCTGTAATAGCTTCAGAAACCTCGACTGTTTTCTTTTCTTCTTCTAATTCCCCTTGGTTCAAGGGTTGATTAGTGTCATGAGCGTCCATCATTGTATATTAGTTTTGGGTCACAAATTAATGAAATAAAACGATTACTTCATACTATTTTGCTTATTTTTTTTTGTTTATCGTGTTTTTATGACAATAAAACGGTTATTCCCATGTACAACATCATTCCGATGATGTCATTTGTAATGGCTATAAACGGACCTGTTGCAATGGCTGGATCGATTTTGAACTTCTCCAGCGTCATCGGTACCAGTGTCCCGAAAATAGAAGCGAACATTACCACGGCAAACAGGCTGATGGATACGGAATAGGTGACCGTAGCCGTTGCGCCGAACCTGATAAAGTTGTAGGTGTATACTAATAAGGAGATAATAGTGGCATTAATTAAAGCTACTACCGATTCCTTGGTAATCTGCTTGAAGGTATTTTTAGCGTCCAGCGAGCTGTTTGCCAAACCCTGTACGATGATTGCCGAAGATTGTGTTCCGACATTTCCTCCTGTACCACCGATTAGCGGGATGTATAGTGCCATTTCGGGATGGGCAGCAAAGGTGGAGTCGAAATTACCCAATATCATAGAGTTGCCGATTCCGCCGATCATACCGATTAATAACCAGGGGAGGCGGGCAGTGGTCTGTCTCAATACATTATCGTCCGTTTCTACGTCCTGCGAAAGACCGGATGCCAACTGGTAGTCACGTTCCGACTGCTCACGGACTTCATCCATGACGTCGTCGACGGTGATTTGTCCCACAAGCCGACCGATACTGTCGACAACGGGGATAGCCACCAAGTCATACTTCTCAATCGCCTGTACTACCTCGTCAATGGGAGTATCCACGTGTACCGAAATCGGATCTTTCTGCATCACGTGTTTCACTTTGGATACAGAAGGGGAAGTAATCATCTTTTTGAGCGGGAAGATACCTCGCAGACGTTCGTCATCGTCAATGACATATACATAATAGATTTCGTCCAGTTCTTCCGCCTGTTGCCGCATCTCTTTCAGACATTCGGGCATACTCCAGTTTTCGTTGACAAGTACCATTTCCGTACCCATCAAACCACCGGCGGTATTTTCGTCGTATTTCAACAAGTCGACGATGTCTCCTGCCTGTTCGATGTCCTCGATGTGCGAAAGAACCTCTTCCTGCTTGTCTTCATCGAGTTCACGCATCAGGTCTACGGCATCATCCGTGTCCATGTAGTCAACGAAACGTTTGGCGATTGTCTCCGAAGGAAGCATTTCGAGCAGCTCTTTACGAGCATCTTCGTCCATTTCGACAAGCACGTCGGCGGCAATTTCGTTATCGAGCAGGCGATAGACGAACTTAGCCTCTTCCGCATTCAGGTCATTGCACAATTCGGCGATGTCGGCCGGATGGAGGTCGATGAGAAGACCTTTTACCTTGTCGGCGTCTTTTTGCTCAATAAGGTGTTTAACGTTGTCAATGTATTCCTCGTTCATCGTTGTCAATTACAAATTACGAATTACAAAATCCAGTTCTCTGCTCACTGTTGCCCGCCAATTATTGGGCGTTGCCGGCTGTCTTTAGTGCTTCTTCCACTTTATTGGTCAGATCGATAAATTCGGCTACCGATAGTTGTTCCGGGCGTTTATTAAATAAGATGTCCTCCGTGAGCGGACAATCTTTGCCTAAAATAGGTTTGATAGAGTTGCGCAATGTTTTCCGTCGCTGGTTGAAGGTCGTTTTCACTACTTGCTTGAACAGTTTTTCGTCGCATCCCAACTCTTTAGTCTCGTTGCGTGTCATACGGATAACAGCACTTTTCACTTTGGGAGGCGGATTGAACACGTGTTCGCTGACAGTGAACAAATATTCCACTTTATACCATGCCTGTATCAATACGCTAAGGATACCGTATGTCTTGCTGCCCGGTCCGGCTGCAATACGTTCGGCTACCTCTTTTTGAATCATTCCCGTGCAACAGGGGACGATATCTTTGTTGTCCAGCATCTTGAAAAAGATTTGGCTGGAAATATTATACGGGTAATTACCAGTCAGTACGAAAGGCTTCCCGTCGAACAACCGGTGAAGATTCATTTTCAAAAAATCATCCTCGATGATGTGGTCTTCCAGTGACGGATAGGCTTCGCGAAGATAAGCAACCGACTCATAGTCAACTTCTACGACCTTTACCAATCGGTCTTTCTTTACTAGAAACTGGGTCAATACTCCCATACCCGGCCCCACCTCTAAAATAGGCAGTTCGGGGAAGGTGTCGACCGTATCGGCAATATCTTGCGCAACTTTCAGATCTTTCAGAAAGTGTTGTCCGAGAAACTTTTTAGGCTTTACTAATTTCATTTACCAACTAAATAATTACTTTTGCAGCTGACAAAGGTAATTCTTTTAAATGAAGAACGTACCACTATTTATTAAAAAATAAATGATGTGTCAGCGAAGCTAATGAAGAATTAAGGATGAAGAAACTATTAAAAAAGACGCTGAAACTGATATTACCGGTTGTTTTAGGCGGCTTTATCTTATTCTGGGTATATCGCGACTTTGATTTTACAAAAGCGGGCGATGTGTTGTTACATGGTACAAATTGGTGGTGGATGCTCTTCTCGTTATTGTTCGGAGTGTTTGCGCAAGTCTTTCGTGGTTGGCGGTGGAGACAGACATTGGAACCGTTGGACGCTTTCCCGAAAAAGAGCGATTGCGTGAATGCTATCTTCATTTCATACGCTGCCAGTCTGGTGGTTCCCCGGATCGGGGAGGTGAGCCGTTGCGGAGTGTTGGCGAAATATGATAATGTCTCGTTTGCCAAGTCGTTGGGAACAGTCGTTACGGAGCGGTTGGTCGATACGTTGACTATTCTCCTCATCACAGGCATCACTGTATTGCTCCAATTACCGATATTCGTCACTTTCCTTCAGCAGACCGGAACGAAAATCCCTTCATTAGTACACCTGCTGACTTCAGTATGGTTTTATATCATTCTGTTTTGTTTTATTGGTGTGGTGATACTTCTTTATTATTTAAGAAAAACGTTGTTCTTCTATGAACGGGTGAAAGGATTTGTATTGAATATATGGGAAGGAATTATGTCTTTAAAAGGCGTGCGCAACATTCCCCTCTTTATTTTTTATACACTGGCTATTTGGGCTTGTTACTTTCTCCATTTCTATTTTACATTCTATTGCTTTGCCTTTACGGCACATTTGGGTATCCTTGCGGCATTGGTCATGTTTGTCGGCGGCACGTTTGCCGTGATTGTGCCTACCCCTAACGGAGCGGGACCCTGGCATTTTGCTATCATTTCTATGATGATGCTTTATGGAGTAAACGTGACGGATGCCGGAATATTTGCCCTGATTGTACACGGTATTCAAACCTTTTTGGTTGTTTTATTGGGTGTGTACGGCTTGGCTGCTCTGCCGTTCACCAATAGACATCGGGCGTAAATTTTTAGCTAAAAGTGTATATTCTTACATGTTTTTGCCAACCTCCTTTGTCATCTGAAAACTTTTCCATAACTTGGCACTGTTTAATTATCAGATTTAAAATAGTTTTAAAATATTTATTATGAGTACCATTCTTTCTTTAGCTCCACAGAACGTGTGGAAGCATTTTTATTCGTTGACACAGATTCCCCGTCCGTCAGGACACATGGAAAAGATTACAGCATTTCTTTTAGGTTTTGGAAAAGAGCTGGGGCTGGAGTCTTTTGTAGACGAAGCAGGTAATGTGATTATCCGTAAACCCGCCACTCCGGGTATGGAAAACCGGAAAGGTGTGATTCTTCAGGCGCACATGGATATGGTTCCGCAGAAGAACAACGATACTGTACACGATTTTGAAAAAGATCCGATTGAAACTTATATAGACGGTGACTGGGTAAAAGCAAAAGGCACTACTCTAGGTGCAGACAACGGACTGGGTGTAGCTGCTATTATGGCCGTGTTGGAAGCAAAAGACCTGAAACACGGTCCTTTGGAAGCTCTTATCACGAAAGATGAAGAAACCGGCATGTATGGTGCATTCGGCTTGAAGCCGGGTACACTGAACGGAGAGATTCTTTTGAATCTGGACTCGGAAGATGAAGGCGAATTGTATATTGGTTGTGCCGGAGGTATGGATGTAACTGCTACCCTGGAATATAAGGAAGTAGCTCCCGAAGAAGGAGATATCGCAGTGAAAGTTACATTGAAAGGATTACGTGGTGGACATTCGGGATTGGAAATCAATGAAGGACGTGCCAATGCCAATAAGTTGCTGGTTCGTTTCGTTCGTGAAGCGGTTGCCAGCTATGAAGCCCGTTTGGCTAGCTGGGAAGGTGGTAATATGCGTAATGCTATCCCACGTGAAGCACATGCGGTTATTACCATTCCGGCTGAAAATGAAGAAGAACTATTGGGCTTGGTGAAATACTGCGAAGACCTGTTCAATGAAGAATATTCGGCAATTGAAACACCGATCAGCTTTACGGCTGAACGTGTGGAACTTCCTGTGGGTCAAGTGCCTGAAGAGATTCAGGACAATCTGATTGATGCAATCTTTGCTTGTCAGAACGGTGTGAC
>OGFL01001322.1_pt1 | contig 17744 bp, 15 predicted proteins | sample 1570911 | NCBI WGS metagenome assembly OGFL01 (sample SAMEA2582050, study PRJEB24529) | metagenome | biome: Human gut stool | place: China | collected 2011 | reverse complement strand
GATATATAAATGATGAAGAAGAAAAGGTACCTTATATAGATTCAACATCACGTCTTATCGGGAAAAACATCTTTGCTCATAATATTTCAGAATTTACAAAGCTGGTAGATATAGGTCGTAAAATTTCGCAAGTTATCCCCTTGTCACAAGCCGGGGAATTCTGTTATTTAACAACACGTAATTATATTGGGTACTTGGAAAATCATCAAGCTAGTTATGTTGATTATCGTTATGTGAGTGTTAAATGATAAGGAGGTGCGATATGGAGCAAGATGAATTTAAAAGAAAACCAGTTAGTGTGCCTTATAATTTTATTCGACTCCCTAAGCAGGTAATTCCTGCAGAGTTTTATGAGGGAAATTATGAAGACATAACTAAAGATGTAATTTCATCCTACTGTAAACATATAAAGAAAAAAGATAATTATAGCGGTTATATAGATGTATCTATCATGACTAAAACACCATTATTTATTGGAGAATCCGCAAAGGCTGATAAAAATTCAATTCTTGAATTCTATGGCGGAAAAGATACGCCACGTATTCCTGGTAGTAGTATAAAAGGTATGGTTAAGCAGATATTTAAGATTATTACTGCTAGTAGTTTTAGACCTTTTAGCAATGTTAAAGGGGTAGGAGATTTCGAAGATAAAAATTTATATTTGCGTAGTTTTGCCGATAAAATTCTTTCATTTAGAAAATATTATAAAGATAGAATGGTGACAGAAGAAGCAAATGGAAAAGGGCAGATTAAGCCAGCAACAAAAGCTAGTGCAGGATTTATTATACAAACAAAAAAAGGTAGTTGGTTTATAGTACCTAGTACAAAATTTAAAAAATCGTATAAAGGTAAACCATCTGATAAAGCATCTATCATATGGGATAGTGAATTTAAATATGTAGATATTCATGTAGGAAAAATGAGTAGTAAAAAATCCTATATGAGAATTTTGGTGCCAACTAATTTTGATGTGAAACAACGAATTTCTATACCTCAGGAGTGCTTGAATAGTTATAGAGATGACCGAGCTAGAAAAAAGAATGCCACTATTCATTTATTAGAGGCTAAAGATGCTATTAAAGGGATAAAAGCTGTTCAGTTGACAGGATGTAAAGATATTGATTATGTAGTTCCTTGTTTCTATACGGCAGTAAATGGTGAGGTTAAGCATTTTGGTCATGGACGTTTTTATCGTATTGCTTATGATTTTACAATTGGACATCATATACCTAAATATTTGAGAAAACAAAATAAAGGGATTGATCTTACTGATAGTATATTCGGTTATGGTAATAGTTGGGCTGGACGGGTTTCATTTACTGATGCTATACCGAGTAGTGTGGTTCGTATGTGTGAAGCAAACTTTCCACGTCCTTTAATGACACCAAATCCTACATCATTTCAATTTTATCTAGTACAGGATTTTAGAAAGCCGATGAATGAGGCTTATCATTGGGGAGATAAAAATTCGGTTTTACGTGGCTATAAGATGTATTGGCATCAATCTCTAAATAAATCTAGAAAGTGGATGCTTTCATCAAGTAACAAGATTATTAAAGGAATGAAAAAAATCCGCCCTGTAGATGAAAACACCCAATTTACTAGTCGAATTTATTTTAAACATCTTTCAGCTGTTGAACTTGGTGCTTTACTTATGGCATTAAATCTTAATGAAGTGGCACCAAAAGATAAGTGTATTTATTACAAGTTAGGAATGGGAAAATCGATTGGATTAGGTAGTATTGAATTAAATACGGAGTTAACGATTATTGAAACTGAGAAACGATATAATAAATTATTTAATAGTCATGGCTGGGAAACTGGTGAAATTAAACCAGATATATCTCAATTCATCAAATCTTTTAAAGATTACGTAAATCATCATATTCTACAAGAAAATAAAAATGATTATAATAATATACTAAAGGATTTATATAGATTGATGGATTGGAATATTGCCAATGGTGAAAAACCGGTTATCCGTTGGGATGAAGCTATGACAATGATGCCTGTCGGTAATAAAAATGATAGAAGATTCAGGGATCGTATTAAATTAGATTTGCCAAAATCCTTTATCGAAAAATGGTCTAAATAATGTTAGGAACTATTTTTTTTACATTACATTTTAATAATAGAGGTTCTCTCCCTGAACTCCCAGGACGTTTCCTTCATGCCGCCGTCTTTTCTCTTATCAGTTCCATTGATGAAGAAGTAGGCAACTATTGGCATGATATGTCTGGCATAAAACCTTTTACCGTGACGTTAGACTACAATCAGCCTCGCCGTAATCATGTGATTCAAGAGGGAGATATACTCTTTTTACGAATTAATGTATGGCATCGTGATTTGTGGTATATTTTAGCAGAGACTTCAGAATCGATGCGTATACAGATTGGCCCTTTACAAGCAACGATTGTCAATGTTCACTGTGAAGCGCCTTTTGGATTGCCACTGCGTGAAGAGAATATACTTGATTTGGTGCAACATCGATTAGAAGCCAAACCAGCACGCAAAATTGAGTTTGAATTCTTAACGCCTACCATGTTTAATGGTACGCATGGTGATATAACATTTCCAACTGCAGAACTAATTTTTGCCTCTATTGTAGATAAATGGAATGCTGGCGATGTAGAGGATACATTGGATAAACCACGTATTAAAGAGCTTTGTGATCGTATTATATTGACCGATTGGAGTGGTCATACGAAACGTGTTTATTTTGGTCGTGATCGAGGATATACAGGATTTATTGGTAATTTTACCTTTAACCTATTCAAGTTAAGTACGAAGGAAAATCAACTCATCACAGTTTTAGCACTCTTTGGCCAACATTGTGGTATTGGTAGATTGTCTAGTCAAGGGCTTGGTCAGATTCGAGCTCTGTTAAAGAATAAATAACTATATAGATATATTAGAACTATGAAATGTTCATAATATATACCTCTAAACGAAAGGGGTCTTAGGCACGTCTTATGTAGATGATCTTAAGGCTCCTTTTTGTTCCTAGTTTTTTTGATTATCTCATTTCTATAATCATTCGTATAATAAACTCACAAGTTAAGCCTGAAGGGTTGGAACAAAGTGTAATCATAATTTTTTCCTCCTTTCAAATATAAATAGATTTTCCTTTTAGAATGAATAATAAAAATTTACCTCCTATAAAGTCCCGCCTTAGCGGGCAATATAAATTATTGTTCACCCTACAGGCTTAACGATTATTAATTTGCTTGTATTTTGTTATATAGTTTAAAGGAGCGGCATTATGTATCATTTTATAATTACCACAACAGGATTATTTAATACGCTTCGTACATCGGTTTTTCCAGCCATAAATAATCCGAAAGCAGCAACATTTTTATTAGGTTTATTGTATAAAGTTAATGTATACACCCGTCATATCAGTAGCCATAAGTATAAAGAAAAACGAGATTTAGTGCATCAAGAACTTAAGTTAGAGCGTAAACGCATTCGAGCTTATGTGGATGCCATTCGTGGAGAGGGAAAGTGGAATGATGAATTAGAACGAAAATGTGTCGATTCTGTGCTAGAGTTCATACGATTTGGTACCTATCAAGGTGAACCGGTTTTGTCTGAACCTCGTAATGGTAGTTACACCTTGTATCCTATGTATAAGACTCGACGAGGACGTTCTTTATTGGATAAGGAGAAACAAAGATTCGCTGAGGAAAATCAATACACATATGACCATATGTTACGGTATTTTATATCCTTACTGTATGCTCCTGATGGAGCCTTTCGTAGAGTAGATGATTTCCAACGAATTAAGGCTCCTATATCAACTTCTTCTATTCAAACCGCATTAGATGACATTAATACATCTGAACTCCCTAGTATTCTAGATGTGAAATCTTTGCCGGATTCCTATACTGCCATGTCTTGGAATAGTATTGATTTAGAATTTCTATTTATTGCTGATGCGGTGGGGGCGTATATGGTTCGTGGTATGCGTGGTTATACAGAATCGGAACAGTTAAACGCATTATGTGATGATGAAACGTTAATGGCTATTTGTGAAAGCCCGTATAAGTGTTTAAATCCGTCTAGTATGTATGATTATTTGTACCCAGATATATTACCTGTAGATAATTTTATTCCTGTATATGATGAAAGTAACCATAGTTCGGATATTCTAGTATCTTATTATGCTCATAGTAAAACAGACTTATTTCAAGATAATTGGAGTGCATACGATGGAGATGGTATTGAGGAATATGTGCAAGACCGATTGACCGGCCCTATGATGGATAATATTATTAAGCGTTTATCTAAAGAAAAATTATTTATAGAGTTACACCCAAAACCAGAATACCGAAAGGAGTATTTAGATTTTTTGCTTCCTTATACTACGGAGCGTTGTTTAGGGGAACACAAGTTCATAGCACCAAAAGAAATTGATATTATAACTAAAAAAGTGTATTGTATGTTGGATGCGTGTAGAAGTATTATTGATAATTCGCAATTGTATGGAGCCCTATTACCTATACTTGATGCAATTGACGAATTGATTGGTGATATGTCTCTTTCATTAGATAGTCCCTGGAAAGTTGAGTATGTTAAAAAAGTGTCACGATTATCTCAATGGTATCGAGCATTAGCATATGCTTTCACAGGCCGTAGCGGAGCTGATGATATTTTTAAAGCTATTATTGAGCAACAAGAATGGAATCCATTGGTATATGATATAAAGAAGGATTGTTACATGGCTGAATGGGGTGAGTTATCGAAAGCCTTTGATTTGGACACTATGCGCTATGCCTTGTTACAGTATTGTGTAAGCATGGATTACCAAGATGTTTATGAGCAATATTTGCAAACTTTGTATCCGAATATTACGCTTAGTGAATTTGATTACGAACGGCAAACGTCTATATTGTTGAAACAACATATCCATAAAAAGGATTATTGCTATGCTGGGCGTGATGTTGCGTTATGGACCAAAGTTTTGTGGAAGTTCTACGTGGATGAGATTGATCAATCGTTATGGAATGAGATTGCAACCCTATGGGAAGCATGGAGGGAAGCCCATTGCTTCGATGATTTATATGCCTATCAGATAAGTGTTAAATACATGGTTAATTTAGCAATGCATTTCGGTGATATACAGCGTGCAGAGTGCTATAAGCAAACCATTTCTGATGATGTATCTACTTTTATGCATGATATGGGTATGCCAGAGTTTGGTAATTATCCTTGGACGGCTATATCTTATTACACCATGGCTGATACGAATCAAAGCTTAGGTCTTGTGGAACAAGCGATGGAAGAATTTCATAAAGCTTATATCATTAAGACGCACGCAAAATCTAGCTGGGAATTTTATGAACAATGCAATGGAAATACTTGGCAAATACCAATATCTCGTTTTGAATATAGAGGAACTATCTTTGGATATATAGATCAGGCAGATATGCCAGAACTATCTTCAATCAAAGCATATAAACAGGCATTGGCTCCGTACATGACATATATTATGGATTAAAAATCGTCAGTTTAGATGGTTGTAGATATGTAACAAAGAGCGAGTGGGTTATGAATCTAATCTGCTCGCTCTTTATAATTGCATGAGTAGACATTTACCAAGAGGCAAAAATAAAAATTCAACAGATATTATCTGTATTCCTGTTAAATATGATGAATGGAAAATGAATCGAGTTATTGACGTAAAATTGATAAACCCTTATAATAACTGTATCTTAGGAAATATCATTTTCCTCCAATATTTATCTATATCCATAGGCCTTGTGGATCAAATGGGACCATGTTTTTACTGCTTGCGGTGTGAGGTTTTCTAAAACTTATTTTTAAGCCCCATGAATACTGGCTTTGTAAGGCCTGCTGTTGCAACAGTACTTACCGTTTACGGTATTGAAACTTCTCCTTTATAAATATAATAAAAATAAAAAATGATAGTTGCAACAGTACTTACCGTTTACGGTATTGAAACATATAAACCTACAAGAATGTGTCCTTCGTTATCTTCAGTTGCAACAGTACTTACCGTTTACGGTATTGAAACGGTATGCTTTTCGCGAATTAATAAAAAAATATACATTTGTTGCAACAGTACTTACCGTTTACGGTATTGAAACCATGATAGTACCTCCTAAGTACATTAAAATAAAAGAAAAGAGGTTGCAACAGTACTTACCGTTTACGGTATTGAAACCGGTAATCTTTTCACGCATATAGTCGATGATTTTAGCATTAGGTTGCAACAGTACTTACCGTTTACGGTATTGAAACCTCATCACCGCATCAGCGGTTTTAGCTGGTTTTAAGCCAGGTTGCAACAGTACTTAGAGTTTACGGTATTGAAACATTGGCATATTCGTGTTTTGTGGTGCCATTTGAGCTGGTTGCAACAGTACTTACTATTTACGGTATATGACAAAAAATTCGATAGCCTGATGGGAATATCCCACAAACACAAAAAACTCTACCCTAGATCTCCTAAGGTAGAGTTTTCATCTATAAATCTCTATAATACGATGCTTATTGTATCGTATATTTGTTTGATGTATAATTAACATAAGATAGTTAGGCGAGGTTGGGCCTCTCTTCGTTATTGAAGGGAGGGGTAAGCCTATGAGTGATTATGAAATCATTATGCTCCTATTACAGGTGATGACCGTGGTTATCGCCTTTGGGGCGTTAATAGCGCTTATTTGTCTAGGAAAAGACAAATAGCCCTTCGTTATCTTTGATAATTTGATAACTGAAAGGCCATTTCTACATGTATATGTAATTTAGAGATGAGCCTGACGTGTCTACTCGTCTGACTATCTTCTTATATTATAACGATGGTTGCGTTCATCGTCAAATATAGATGATCACAGTCGTTGTTGCTAGGATATTAATAGAGTTTTTTGTCTCTTGAATTTATAATCTAAGTGCAACTAAAAAAAGATTCATGGCTTTCTGATAAAATAGTGTTTGCAAAGACATCTAAAAATCAGGAGGAGCCATGAATCATTATACTCATTTTACACTAAAAGAGCGCGAAATTCTAAAACATTTTATTGATATAGGAAAAAATCAAACAGAAATTTCAATTTTACTTGGGAAAAATAAATCGTCTATATCAAGAGAAATCAAAAGAAATAGTCAAAATGGCGAGTACATACCTTGTGAAGCCCATGACAGATATAAAAATAGACGCTTTAATTGTAAACCAAGAAAAAAGCTAGATAATCCAAGTCTATATGAATGTGTAAAGAATTTATTTTTGAGACATCAATGGTCTCCGGAACAGATCTCCTCTCGATTGAAATTTGAAAATTCAAGCTTCACTATTAGCTACAATACAATTTACAGGGAAATATATAATGGTCGTTTTGATGAAAAAGAACTATCACATGGAAATAGAGGAGTTGTTCGCAAACTACGACATCGTGGTAAAAGTCGTCATACAAAAAATTATGAAGAAAGACGTGGAAAAATTCAAATTAGTAATTTAATTACAGATAGACCAGCTCCTGCAAATAATCGAGAACGATTAGGTGATTGGGAGGCTGATACAGTTATGGGGCAGACTGGTAAGGCTTGCTTAGTAACATTAACTGATCGAAAAAGTAGGTATCTGCTATGTAAAAAAATTGCAAAAAAGAATGCATTTTTAGTCAAACAAGCGATGATTAAGCTTTTAAAAAATCAACCTCTAGAAACAATAACTCCAGATAGAGGGAAAGAGTTTTCTAAACATGCAGAAATTAGTCAGGAGTTGAATTTAGTAGAATTTTATTTTCCATTACCACATCATCCTTGGCAAAGAGGAACAAACGAAAACACCAATGGATTGCTTAGAGAATATTTCCCGAAAACTGTGGATATTAATCAATCAGATAGCTATGTTGAAGCAAAAATGAAAGAAATAAATCTTAGACCGCGCAAATGCTTAAATTGGAAAACTCCATACGAGGTTTATCATTCAGTAGAGTTGCATTTGACTTGACAATTCAAGCTAGAAAAAGAGAAATAGCCTTTCGTTATCTGAAAAATCAATAACAGAAAGGCCATTTCCTAATATTTTATGTTTTCCGAGATGAGCCTGACGTATCCACTCGTCTAGCCATCTTCTTATATTATAACGACGGTTGCGTTCATCGTCAAACACAGATGAACAAGTATGCCCTTGTTTATATTATTATATGTCCTGCCATTAATCATGCAGGACATGAATTCTGAGCTGTTTTAAACGGCTCTTTTTTTGTTCCTAGTTTTTTTGATTATCTCTCCATAGGGAATCTCCGTATAATAAACTCACAAGTTAAGCCCATTGGTTGTAACATCAAGTATCATGATTTACCTCCTTTGAATGAATACATAAATAACCCCTTTTGAAAAAGCCGTGTTAAGCGGCGCACAAAGCGGTGTTCTTCCGGTGGGCTTAGCCTAGTATGTTGTTTGTATTACTTGAGTTATATGAGTTTTTATACACGGAGGTCCTTTATGGAACGATTTACTATTCAGAAAAATGATTTTTTATCCCATGATTGCACCGGTTACTTTCACCTATATTATGTAGGGTACGGACAACCAGGCAATCCGGATTATTTGAATATCTTGAAAAATATCTTTGTTTCTACACATCCAGATACGTTGCGAGCAGCCTCTAGGCAAGCAGCAGCGTTAATGATACAGGATATTCCGCAGGTTATGAATGCTGAAGGTTTAAATGAGGCCATTCTCATGGCGGTGCCGCGGTCCAAGTCGGGCATGTGCAATTGGCAACTCGGGTTTAAGGCTGCAGTGCGGACCGCTGTGAAAGCCCTACAGGATAATAATTTATCCGTTATTGACGGTACGGATTTTATCTTCCGCCATACGAGCACCAAGATGACGCATTTGCGTAAGCCTGTGTCTAATTTTGAGAATACTGGTAGTGATCCGTACCCAGGGATTACCAAGGATACTTGCGATATCCAGAATGAGTCCATCAAGGGTAGAACGGTTATTTTAATAGATGATATTTATACAAAAACAGTCAATGTTGACGAAGATTGTATTCAAGCATTGTACGATGCTGGTGTGGCGCGCGTTGTTTTCTACGCCATAGCTTACACCAATCGAAATGCGTATAAAAGAGGAGCATAATATGAACATTTCACCTATAGCTATGAAAATTTGGGCAGTCCAACAAGCCACCAACCAGATTAAATCGAGAGCTAGCTTTCACAATACGTGGAAAACAGCTGATGAATTCCTCGCCATGATGGACGACATCCCTCACATTGATGAGGCGGTGCACAGCTTGTCCGTGGCGGTGGACGATATGGACTGGATGGATGGCGCCGTGTGTTGCTTTGATGCAGATTTTCCCATCGTGAGCACCAGCGCACCCAATGGCGACCGGCCCTATCTCTTGTTCTACAAGGGCGACCTTAGCCTGCTTGGCGATTTGAACCGCAATGTGGCGGTCATCGGGTATACGACGCCTACCGATGATCAGGTGGCCCGTGAAAGCAAGATTGTTGAGCAGCTCGTTCATTACAACCAGCATATCGTGAGCGGCCTCGCTAAGGGCTGCGATAGCATTGCTCATACGGTATGCATGGATTGTGGTGGAAAAACCATTGCCATCTTGCCGTCACCGCTGAATTCCATATTTCCGGCTGCTCATCGTGATATGGCAGAGCGCATCGTTGAAACGGGGGGCCTCATTATTACTGAGTATTGCGACGAGCCGCATAGTCGTCATGAAGCCATCAACCGCTTTGTAGAACGAGATCGATTGCAAGCTTTATTTGCTAAGGCGGTCATCCTCATTGCTAGCTATGAAGGTCGTGATGGGGATAGCGGTTCTCGTCATGCGATGGCAAAGGCTAGCAAATATGGTCATATGGCATGTGCCATGTATAATGCTGCCACTGATGACAATGCACGGGATATGAAGTTAAATCGCAGTTTGCTAGCATCGCAACAGGCGCGGCAACTCGTGGCGGCGAAAGGCAAAGCGGACACATTGGCAGTCACTGTCGAGGATATCGTTCAGCTCGTGAACCCATCATTGGAATTGGCAGATACATTATTTTAATTTCTGTGGTAGGTATCCTTGATGGTTACAGTACGTTTAGGAATAATAAGTATAGTTTGATAGAGGAGGTTCTATGTTTCACATCGTCGATGTAGATAACACATTAGTGTTTACCAATCAATTAAATACAGCCGCTTATGTGTATGCCTTGGCCCAGGTGGGACTAGAACCACGTACTGCTATACCGGACCGCATTACGCGGAATGTGGTGCGCAGCTGGTATCCACAGCTCACAGACCAAGAATTAGGATTCATCACATCTTATAAGCAAGCTTATGTGCGAACACATTTGGAACAAACCACTCTTAACCTTGCAATGGCGCATTTGTTGATTACCCAAGGTAGTGAGCGGTGCGCTTTGTGGACCGCCGCTGATCCAGAACGAGTGCGGTTGCTGTTGAACTTTCACAATGTAACAGATTACAAGGCTATCCGGTTTAGCGATAAGTCCGTCGGTGATGTGGTTCACGCCATTCAAGATTTTTGCTCACTATTCCAATGTGGGCCACAGGATTTATGTTTTTATGATGATGACCCCGCCGTAATTCAGCGATTGCTAGATTACGGCGTATCCGTCATGGCTGCGTAGGTAAGGAGGAAATACTATGCATCACGTTACAATTAGTACAACGGGCATATTTAATGCCATTCGGCCGTCCTTGTTCCCGCCGATAGAGGGGAAAGAGACGACGACATTTTTACTTGGCTTGGATTTTAATACGGGTGGGATTATTCCATTTTTAGATGAGGAGCAAGACGATGTGGTTGCCAATGGTCCTCATGTTGAGCTGGAACGGCAGCGGATTCGTGCGTTCGTCAAGGCCGTGTGTGAAGAGATGGGCAAGCCCTTCGAGGAGTGTCGCAGTGCGTTCTTGTTTTCTTTGCCAGAATTCATCCGCTTTGGTACGTATAACGGTCAACCTCTATTAGAAAAGCCCCGTACCGGAGAGTATGAGGCGTATGTTTTGTATAAAAGCCACAGAGGCCGTAAGTTATTATTCCAAAAGGGCCGTTCACCAAAGGATGAGGCACAATATGTATTCGACAACATGCTACGCTATTTTATAACGACCTTGTTTTCTGATGGGGGTACGTATGGCTATTTAGCCGATGTTAAGCATATAGAAACGCCCCTATCCCTTGGTGTGTTGCAACAGTCCTTAGAAGACATAAATCCTGATGCTTTGACAGAGGGCGTTGCAGCCTTTTTGGTACCGAATCATTACGAGATGACCGAACCTACACAGGTGCAGTCTGAATTTTTACTCCTTGCCGATGCGCTTGGTGCCTATATGGTGCAGGCTATGGAAGGGAAAACGGAATCGGACGCGCTTAAGACCTTGTCGAAGGATGTATTATTACAACATATTTGTGAGTCTATATACAATGAGTATATGGGGCCTCGTGAAGAGGCGACCATTAATATTTACGATGAGTGTGAACGCTGGCTTGATCCGTTGATTCGGCAATGTTGGAATAGCCAATATACGATGGTCCGTCGTACCTTAAAGCAGGTGCCTACTTATGATGATGGTGTGCTTGGTTATGCGAAAGAACAGAAGGTATTCCCGCTTGTGGCGCAAGTGATTCAGGATCTTTCCACATCGAATCTTGGCGTCGAATTGCATCCAAAGGTGCATCAGTATAAGCAGTATTTGGACGTCCTCGTTCCTTATACAGACCGCGTGGAGGACCTGTATCGCAAACGCTATGTTGGGGTGGGCGATGAGCTCTTGTCTGTAATGGATGAATCGAATCCGTTCAGTATGAATCGTCCGTTTGGCAGGGATACTTCATTTGACCTAGAAGGTTTGATTGATACGGATGATTCCTTTAGATTTGATGACCCCTTTGGCATGAATAAAGCGGATGATATGCCGCCGGTGGACGTGGAATTATGTTGCCACGTGTATTGTGCGCTAGATGCGTGTCAGCGTGCCATACGAGGCGAGCGCATGTACCACAATGTGATTCCTATCGTGAATTTCCTAGATGATTTGGTCGCTCATGCAGATATTCCTTCGTCGGATTCGTGGCAGTACGAGTATATGTTGAAAGTAGGTCGTCTGTCCAAGTGGTATCGGGCGCTGGCCTATGCTTTCACAGGTCGTAGTGAGGCTGAAAGTCTATTCAAAGAGTTGATTCAGGCTCAGGAAAAGGATCCATTAGAGTATGAAAGTTATTCGGATGCATTCATTAATAACTTGGCAAATCCGTCGAGTGCCTTTGACCTTGACTATTTGCAATTTGCGTTATTGCATTTTTATGTAGAAACGGACAATCGCGTTGGTTATGAGCGCTATATTGAAACCGTGTATCCACCGCTCTTCTCCATGCGTTTTGACTGGATTAGCCAGATGCATGTGCTCTTAAATGAGAATGGTCATGAGGCGGAAGATGAGTATACAGAGGGCAATCACTATTGGAACTATACGAATGCGGTGTTCTTGTTGTGGCTCAAGGCCGTATGGCACTTTCACCTAGATCACATGGACCAATCGTGCTGGGACGAACTTGGCACCTTGTGGGATGCGACCTATGACAATCCAAACTATGCGCGCCATACGCAGGACCATTACGCGTACCTCGAATGTGTCAAATACATGGTGAAATTGGCCGTCCATTTTGGCGACATTCGACGGGCCGAGATGTACAAGCGGAATTTACAAACCCTCATCGATGAGGAGTATAAATTTGGCTGGGCCGGTACCGCATTAGGATATCCATGGAATGCATCGGATTATAGTATTATGGCTCAGATTAATGAAAGCCTTGGCAAATTAGACCTTGCGAAGGAGCAATATGATAAGGCTTATGCCTTGGTGAGCTTTGCCCAAGACAAATGGCGCTACTTTGAAGGCAAACATGGTAACATCTGGGACTTACCAATTGCCGTAGACCCAGAGGCGACACAACCTACACTAACCGAATGGTTAACAAACTATACACCGAAATTCTCTACCATTGACGAGTACAAGAAGGCACTGGTGTCTTGGATGAGCTATGTGTTCCATTAGCATCGTTGCATTGACGTATAGAATATAAAATAGGCACGTTCTTGTGGATATAGTATACTTATACCAATAAGAGAACGTGCCTATTGTTGTTTGAGAGGTGTTGTATGAAACTAAAAACAATATTGCTAGGTGTATCTATGGCGTTAGCTTTTACCATGCCTATTAATGCGGTGCAATACACTGTGCCCGAGGGACAACCGCCTGTGCCAGGGGCAGATGCAAGTATTCCAAGAAATGCATATCAGAATTATCGGTATGGCAATACTAGTAAAGTACCTGACTTTGAGATTAAGGAATCTCTAAAACTCAGATTTAAAGAGATAGACGACGTTGCAAGTGAGCCTGGAATGAGTTTAGCCAATGCTGATGCATTAAAGAAGGCTAATATTAGGTATATGGACTTGCTTTCCCATGATTCAACGGTCATTTTATTACATGAAAAGGGGTATAATGCTAAACTGACAGCTCCGATTAGGACTGTGGAGGGTATAGTGACCCCTTTAAAACGTGAGGATATTACATCATTTGCCATAGACCGTTATGCAATGGCTTCGCTTTCTGGTACTACGGAAACGCCGGAACAAGCTTTTAATGAAAGTAGCGCTGGACGTAAAGGAACTTTCATATATCCTGGTATACGAGCAGGAACTTGGATAATAACAGAATCATCAAAGAACGATAATAATCCTATGATGTTTGCCCATGTTATATTCGATGATCAGCCAAATCATACGTACATCGCTACGTTGAGTAAGTTTGGTCAATCGGATGTTGTAACGAATTTAGAGTCAGCAATGGCGAATATTGTGATTCCTTCTATGCAATCGTTGGATATATTGGATAGCATCAGCGATCTTATTACATGGGAAAATATTACGTATCGTGTGCCAAAGGGCATGGTGCTAAAAACGAATGATACGGATCATTCCAATTCAAATAAGCGTGTGTATCAGGGGCATGGAATGGAATTCGTTATTGAAAGAGGTCCTGTTACTGATACTGAAAGCCCGATATTGGCATATTGTAATCGTGTTCTACGTGACTATCTCTATGCATCTCCATCACTTCTATTACAAGGGGTACCGATTCAGTCTGCAGTGGTGTGGAATAATGGGGTTCCTTCTTATCTTATGGATCAATATAATTCTGGTAAAAAATCTCGTATGATTCAATTGATACAGGATGATCAGTATGAATACAATATATATCTTACCTATGAAGATGGAAAAGCAAACTATAATCACATCGAACTACGCGATATAATGGAATATTTAGATTTTGGGAACGCTAAGATGCTAAGAGATACAATGCATCAAAACTTAATACATAAGAAAAAATAAGGTTATGATATATCGTCAAATTAAGATGAATGAGGTATAGTGTTTATAACTATAATCTTTAAGAGGAGAGTCTTATGTTAAAACGTATTTTTATAATGTTAGCAGTAGCGTTAGCTTTTACCATACCTAGCCAAGCGATATCGATACAGGAACTCAAGTCGTCACCACAGTTTAAGGTGATGTATGAGGTAACGCCTGATGGTCCTAATGCGGATGAGCATACTACGTGGTATTTAGATACGCGTTCCATAGAGGTATTAGAGTATGCACCACCTATGTATAAAATTAAAGCTACGGTATACAATGCGTACCAATCACCGCGGAAACATGTTATTTATAGTGATTCCTGGATTGTATCCTATGACACTCGTTTGTCGCTGGCGAGTCAGGTATATCATGCAAAACAAGCTGTTGCTTCGTTGACGACGGTTATTGATGCGGCACAAACGAAAACCGGTATGACGGGAACTGAGGAACCCTTAGGCGTATTCTCTTTTGATGGTCAGTCGTTGCCGATTCAGGTGAAAGCCTCTACGCGTGCTATTTTGCGCATGGCTCCGAATACGACGCGTTATGATATAGCGGATACTTTATTCTATGAAGCGTATCGGATGCATTTTGAAGATGTGGTGGTGAAATGAGGCAGATGATGAAAGTATTATATATAACAATGGCATTGGTACTGTCTTGTGTGGTACCAACATATAGCATGTCTATGCAGGAATTACAAAATACTAGCCACTATGAAATGCTTCGTGGTTTTGGTGAAAGCGGCAATGGTGATGGCACCTATATAGATAAGGATTCCATCAAGGCCTCTAACGGGCCGAATGGAACAAAGCAAATTACCATCACACAGTATGTGCTCATGCCTGCTGGTGACACGATTCAGGAAAAGCAGGTTCTTTACACCTTTAATACAAAGCAGTCCTTTGCCAATTTAATTAAGAAATTGGAGGCTCATCAATTAGCATCGTATAAAGATCTATGGTTGTCTAAACAAAAGAATTCAGGAATTTCATCTACTATTATTGATTTTAAAGTGTTCCATGTAGATGGAAACCGATATGATGCACAAAGCGAAGCGAGTGATAGATGGATGGCAACGGCCCCTGTAGACTTTGGCTTTGCAGGATATCTTTTGGCTAACCGCTTGTATGAACGTGTGTACGGTATGCAATTTGATGATGTAGTTGTGAAATAGGGGGCGCTTATTTGCCTTACAAAAAGCAAATAGCCCTTCGTTACCGCTTGGTAGCTAGATAAACGAAAAGGCCATTGCTACAAACTTTAAGAGGTGATTCTATTGAAACACTCATTTGTAAAACTCTTGTTAAGTTCTATTTTTATTATTGGTTGTATGGGGCAAACTGCGTTTGCTAAAACTGATGATGTGGGCGTTTTAGCCGGTTTAGAATCTAATTCGGATATGTATTCTTATTTAAACTATTACCATTATTCTTTATGGCTAGCGGATCATCGTTATTCCTATCATGATATGTATATCTCTGCTGACCAATCGGTTATTATTTCACTATGGGATTTGCGTACACAACCGAGTACGATATATATTATAAAATCTGGGTATGCAACTAATAAAGGGGCTATGGTAGGTATGACGCGAAGCGAAATAGAATCTCTTTATGGGCCGCTTCTTGAGGATACTGAATGGGGACGACCAGCAGAACCATATGGAGATATCTATCATGGATATGATACATATACTGGGTACTATGTGGGTGAATACGTAGGGTATCACAACGAAGGTTTATCTTTTGTATTCAATAAATATACGAATCAGGTTGTATTGATTCGATACCAACGTAATCGGCATGGGAATAGTAATGTGTTGATGGATGTAAAAAAATATAATTTACTCCCTTATTTATTATAGTGAGTAGAATGAAAGAAACAAATGAATAAAGAATGAAAATACATCATTGACGTAAAAATAAGTAGTACTTATAATGAAATTATATTGGGGAATATGAGATTTCTTTCAGTATTTATCTATATTCATAAGTATGTATGAATGAGAATCTATAAGGGGTATTTGTGTGTGTTAGATCCTGTAGGTTAGAGGGAGAGTTATCATGAATAAGCGATTATTAGTGTTAGCAGCTATGATGTCTGTTTGTAGCATCAATGTTATCGGTGCATCCGTAGATGTGGGCACTGAGACGATTAGCGTTGGGACTCAATCAGCTGGGCAATCATTTGATGGTACCACTATTTCAAGAAATCAAATTATGCTTAATGAAAATTTTCCAGATGAAAGTAATGAGCGTACCATTATTACATCTGGTAGTTTAGATGTATCGAATCAACAAAGTGGTATGCGTTTTGACAGTAGTGGATTAGTAATTTCTGATAGAGCGGCTGCTACTTCAATGGCGCCAGATCCAGATACAAATCCAGATCCAAGTATTGTGAAGATATATTCTACACAGGTTAATACTACCGGTATAACTGTTAGTGATGGTCAACCAAATGGCCTTATGCTGACTTATGATGGTGAGGCTGGTATTCATGCAGGAAATATGCAAATGCATGATGTAGCTGCTGGAGAGGCGGATACAGATGCTGTTAATGTGAGTCAATTACGTGATGCTACTAGTCGTATTAATAATGTCATGGCTAATGTGGACCGTAAGATTAATAAGGCTGGGGCCGCAACGGCTGCCTTATCTGGGTTGCATTATTTGGATTATAATCCAAATGATAAATGGTCCTTTGCGACTAGCGTAGGTCATTATAAAAATGCAACGGCTGGTGCTATCGGTACGTCTTATCAACCGAATGAAAATACGATGGTTCATCTTGGCGTTGCTTTAGGTAGTGAAAGTACCTTCAATCTTGGTGCATCTTTCAAATTAGGATACCAAGATCCTAGCTTAAAAATGAGCCGCTTTGAAATGGCACAACAAATTAAGGACTTACAAGCTGACAATGCAGATTTACGTGCTGAACTTCAAGAAATTAAATTGGCACTACAAAAAATAAGATAGTATATATTTTATAAATTATAGGCACAGCCTTATTTGCATAGTATACTTATGCTAATAAGATTGTGCTTATTTTTATGAGAGGAGACCTTTATGTCTAAAAAGAAACTGTTTATTGCTGCATTAGTCGCTGTTGTGGCGATTATTCTGGGTTGGTATTTCTTGTATTTCACGAAAACCCCTGTCTATTCCTTGAACCTTGCTCGTGAAGCCGTAGAAAAACACGATGTGAATGCTTTCAAAAAACATGTCGATGTAGATTCTATTATCGGTTCAGGCTATGATGATGTTGTGGCTATGCAACTGGAAGATCCTGAAATTAAGGACA
>OGFL01001313.1_pt1 | contig 17884 bp, 15 predicted proteins | sample 1570911 | NCBI WGS metagenome assembly OGFL01 (sample SAMEA2582050, study PRJEB24529) | metagenome | biome: Human gut stool | place: China | collected 2011 | reverse complement strand
CTATAATGTTATTGACAACTTATGAATGTTAGAATATACTAACTAATGAGAAAAAATAGTCAGTAACAGATTCAAAAGGAAAGGGGAGCGGACTGTGAATGATGTGAAAATGCAAAGAGAGATGATTTTGCAGAGATTGAAAGAGCAGGGATGCAGGATCACAAAGCAGAGGATGGTGCTGCTCGACATCATACTGAATGAGAATTGCTCAAGCTGTAAAGAAATTTATTACAAAGCATCCAGGATCGATTCCAAAATCGGGACTGCGACCGTGTATCGCATGATCAATACCTTGGAGGAGATCGGTGCGATCAACAGAAGGAATATGTATAAGATAGACTGGTAAAATTCTTATAATTAAATAAAAATCATTATCGAAAGAGGCGGCATCGGGATTTCCGGTGCCGCCTCTTTTGGGACAGTTTCATTTGCAGGAAAACCGTCTTTTTTATGTAAAAAATGAAACATGGTCATGTCCTGACACGGTGGGATTTGCGGAACTGCTGTGGCGATTCATGAAAATTTTTCTGGAAGGACTGCGAAAAATAGCTGGTAGAGGAAAACCCGATACATCCGGCAATCTCTTCGATACTGTGATTGGTTGTGAGCAGCAGGTCACGCGCAGACGCCAGCCGCACTTCATTCAGGTAAGCGATGGGAGATTTTCCATACAGCTCTGCAAAACGGTGTGAAAGGTAATATTTTGAGAGGCTACAGTTTTCGGCAAGCGAATCCAGAGAGATCATGCTCTGGTAATTGTGCTCGATAAAGCGTTTTACCTTGTGGCATTCGTGGCTGCTGTTCTGCGCATCCACCACTTCATAGGATACATGGTCTTTCCGGCAGAAATATAAAATTAAAATATCCAGATAATGCTGGCAGATCTCTGCGTAGCGGTCCTGTTTATTATGCATTTCGCGCAGGATATTTTCAAAACACTGGCGGATAAAAGGCGAGTTTGCAGAAGCAGGGACGTGAATGTATTCCGGTTCTTTGTCGGTATTCAGTTTTAATCCTTCCACCCCGAGCACATAATAATCCAGCGGATTTTTCGGATCGGAAAACTCTGTGTGTGTTACCTGCGCACCAATCACGACAAGGCTGTTTGAGGAGACCGGGACAGATTCATTTTCTATCTGCATATGACCGGTTCCTTCTTTAATAAAGAAGATTTCCGTAAAATGATGGCTGTGGGGAAAAGAAGTCCAGTCATTTTCAAATTTGGATGCTGAGATGGAAAGCAGGCGGAAATGGATTTCCGGCTGTACCTCATTATCCAGATTAAACTTTCGGTTACTCATGGAAAATACAGTCCTTTCATGTTATAATTGCAATGATTTCCTATTTATATAGGAACGGTGTTGTACTTAGTATACAATGAAAAAAGCAAAATAACAAGATTTTTAAAAATAAAGCAAGAATTATAAAATAAAGAGCAATATATAGATAGGAAAAAGAAAAAATATACGCTATAATAACAATTGCAAGAAGGAAAACACAAGAGTTTATAGTGAAAATTAACAAAAATGGGAGGTTACTATGAAGAAAAAAATTTTGTGTACAATGATGAGCATGGTAATGGCAGCATCTTTATTTGCGGGGTGCGGCACAGGAACAGGAACGGAGACTTCTGCATCAGATAACAGCAAAACAGAAGAAACAGGAACAGAGGCGGCAGAGCAGCCAACATCTGATAATCCATACGCAGCCTATGCGGGAACAACAATCAGTGTAGCCGCAATTGAGACAGGTTATGGTTCGCAAATGTGGCAGGAAGTGACAGATGCATTTACAGAAGAAACCGGAATTCAGGTAGAACTTACAACAGATAAAAAATTGGAGGATGTAATAGGACCATCCATGCAGGGAGGCGAATACCCGGATGTTATTCATCTGGCCACGGGACGTGAAGCTGCGTTAACGGAACAGTTTATTAAGGGAAATATGATTACTGACATTACAGATGTCTTATCTATGAAAGTTCCGGGAGAAGATAAACTTGTTTCAGAGAAGATTGCAGGAGGATTTACAGATACATCATTGACGAATCCTTATGGTGATGGAAAGACATATCTTGCACCAATGTTTTATTCCCCATGTGGTCTGTTTTATAATGCAGGTCTTTTAGAAGAAAAAGGATGGGATGTTCCAACAACCTGGGATGAAATGTGGGAACTTGGAGATAAAGCAAAAGAAGAGGGAATTTATTTATTTACATATCCGACAACAGGATATTTTGATGCATTTTTCTATGCATTAATGTATGCCGCAGGCGGATCTGAATTCTTTGATAAGGCCACAAATTATGAAGAAGGTATCTGGGAAACACCAGAAGCACAGACATGTTTTGATATTGTTGCAAAGTTAGCTGAGTACACAAATCCTATTACACCGGCACAGGCAAATGATCAGGATTTTACACAGAACCAGCAGTTAGTACTTGATAATAAGGCAATTTTCATGCCAAATGGAACCTGGATTGTCGGTGAAATGGCAGATGCTCCTCGTGCAGATGGATTTAAGTGGGGTATGACAGCTCTTCCGGCGGTAAAAGCGGGAGGAGACAGTTATAGTTATACATGGTTTGAACAGGCATGGATTCCTTCTGGTGCAGAACATCAGGATGCAGCAAAATTATTTATCTCATATTTATACAGTGATAAAGCATGTGAAATTTTTGCAAAAGCAGGAGCTATTCAGCCGGTATTAGGAATTGCAGATAAATTAGAAGGTGATAATGTCATGTTTTATTCTATCTATGATAATGGAGCAAAGGCAGCCATGGGCAATTTTGCATCATTTGAAGCAATTCCGGGTATTGAAGTACGTACTGTATTCTTTGACCCTGTAAACTCTTTGGTATCAGGAGATATGACAGAGCAGGAGTGGATTGATGGAATTATTTCGGCAAGTGACCAGATGCGGGCAAATTTGAAATAAGAGTTTTTAGTTTTCCTTAATGCTATAGTGGTAAAAATGAGTCGGCGGACAGGATTTTTGTCCGCCGAATTTTAAATAGTACGGTTTGTTTGAAAGGAACGTGAAAGTATGAAAAAAGCCAGAGGACGAAGCGGTTTTTTGGCGGTATGCATAGCACCCGCAGTAATTTTATTTTTTGTGTTTATGATATTGCCTACCTTAAATGTATTCCGAATGTCGTTATTTGAAAAGGGTGCATATTCACCGAATGAAGCATTTGTTGGTCTGAAAAATTTTAAAACATTAATATCGGATACTAATTTTATAAGGTCCATGCAAAACATGATTTTACTTATTGTTGTTGTTACAATAGTTACCTTTGCATTTGCACTTGTTTTTGCGGGTATTCTGTCAAGAGAAAAAATCAGGGGACAGAATTTTTTCCGTATTATTTTTTATATTCCCAATATTTTATCGGTTGTAGTAATTGCAGGTATTTTTTCTGCAATTTATAAGCCGGAGAACGGAATGTTAAATAGTATTATAAGCTTATTCCATAAAATGGAAAATCCAATTTTATGGAAAGGAGAGTCTCTTGTTATGGTAAGCCTTATTATTGCCATGGTATGGCAGGCGATTGGTTATTATATGGTAATGTATATGGCATCTATGGCAAGCGTACCGGAAAGCCTTTATGAAAGTGCTGGATTAGATGGGGCTGGAAGAATGGTTCAGTTTTTTCAGATTACAATTCCTCTGATTTGGACAAATATTCGCACAACACTGACATTCTTTATTATTTCGACGATTAATATGGCATTTTTATTTGTAAAAGCAATGACTTCTGGCGGACCAAATGGGGCTTCTGAAGTGGCATTGAGTTATATGTATGGACAAAAAGATGCGGGTTTATATGGATATAGTATGTCAATAGGTGTTGTGATATTCATTTTCTCATTTGCATTATCTGCACTTGTAAATAAAGTTACAGAGCGGGAACCACTGGAATTTTAAGGAGAAAAAACATGAAAGAGAAGAAACATTCGAATTCTACCGAGCATTTGTATAAAATTTTTATTTATGTAGTTTTAATATTGCTTGCAGTCATCATTATTGTTCCGGTAGCATGGGTATTTATGGCATCTATCAAACAGAATAAAGAATTTTATGGAAATCCGTGGACTTTGCCGGAGGGTTTTTATTTTCAGAACTTTATTGATGCCTGGAATACAGCAAAAATGGGAGATTACATGTTAAACTCCGCATTTGTTACAGCTTTGGCACTTGTAATTCTTTTAATTGTTGCACTGCCGGCAGCTTATTGTTTGTCACGTTTTAAATTTAAAGGAAGCAAATTTTTAAATGCGGCTTTTATGGGTGGTCTTTTTATTAACGTGAATTATATTGTTGTTCCAATTTTTCTGATGCTGCGAGATGGAGACAATTGGCTGAAATCAGTAATTGGGAAAAGTTTTCTTTTAAATAATCTGGTCATACTTGCAATCGTATATGCTGCAACGGCACTTCCGTTTACAATTTATCTGTTGTCAGGGTATTTTTCAACATTGGCACATGATTATGAAGAAGCGGCATATATTGATGGAGCAGGTTATAGTACAACGATGTGGAAAATTATTTTCCCAATGGCAAAACCATCTATTATTACAGTAATCTTGTTTAATTTTCTTTCTTTTTGGAATGAATATATCATTTCCATGACACTGATGAGTTCGGCAAATGGACCGAAAACGTTACCGGTAGGATTATTAAATCTGATGCAGGCACAGCAGTCAGCAGCACAGTATGGAATTATGTATGCAGGACTTGTAATAGTAATGCTTCCTACATTAATTTTATATATATGTGTTCAGAATAAACTGACACAGGGAATGACTGTTGGTGGTTTAAAGGGTTGATGAGAAGGGAGATTAAAATGGAATTTTGGAAAAAGCACACAAAATGCAGAATAATTTTAATGGCAGCTCTTTTTATTGCCGGAATAAGCCTGTCTGTTTTTGGATGGGGTATGACAGGAAAAATGACAGGTTTAGGAATTATGCTTATTGGAATTATCTGTTTATTAATGGCATTGTGGATTTATAATTGCCCTTTTGCAGAAAAGAAGAAAAGAAAGTAATTATATGGATGAAATAGAGTGAGGAAGAAAAATGAGTGAGAAAAATACAGGACGTGTCACAATTCCTACAAATCTGGATGTAGTTCCGGAGACAATTGAGTTAATGAAACGCTGGGGAGCAGATGCAATACGCGACTGCGACGGTACAGAGTTCCCTGAGGAACTGACCAAAACCGGCGCAAAAATATATGCAACTTATTATACCACCAGAAAAGATAATGCGTGGGCAAAAGCAAATCCGGATGAAGTGCAGCAGAGTTATATCATGACAAATTTTTACACTGCAACCGGTAATGAACTCCAGATTCCTTTAATGAAAGGAATTTCGGATGAACTGATGCAGGTCAATACAAGAGATGACAGGAAACGCTGGTGGGAAGTCATTGACCGCTCCACAGGGGAAGTGGTATCCACAGATAAATGGGAATACAATGAGGAAACCGGCTGTGTCTGCATCCACGATACAGAACCGTTCCATGAATATACAGTCAGCTTTCTGGCATATATTATCTGGGATCCGGTTCATATGTACAATGCTGTGACAAATGGCTGGAAGGATTTTGAACATCAGATTACATTTGATGTCAGACAGCCGAAAACACATAAGTATTCCATGGAGCGTCTGCGTAAATACTGTGCAGAGCATCCGTATGTGAACGTGATCCGTTATACAACGTTCTTCCATCAGTTCACACTCGTATTTGATGAGCTTAAGAGAGAGAAGTTTGTTGACTGGTACGGTTATTCTTCCTCTGTAAGTCCATATATTTTAGAGCAGTTTGAGAAAGAGGTCGGTTATAAATTCCGTCCGGAATTTATCATCGATCAGGGTTACCATAATAACCAGTATCGTGTGCCAAGCAAAGAATACAAGGATTTCCAGGCATTCCAGCGCAGGGAAGTTGCAAAGCTTGCAAAAGAGATGGTTGACATCACACATGAATGCGGCAAAGAGGCAATGATGTTTTTGGGGGATCACTGGATCGGAACAGAACCATTCATGGAAGAGTTTGCAACGATCGGTCTTGACGCAGTGGTAGGAAGCGTTGGAAACGGAAGTACACTTCGTCTGATCTCTGATATTGAAGGTGTAAAATATACAGAAGGAAGATTCCTTCCATACTTTTTCCCGGATACCTTCCATGAGGGCGGAGATCCTGTCAAGGAAGCAAAGGAAAACTGGGTGACAGCACGCCGTGCCATTTTAAGAAAACCAATCGACCGTATCGGATATGGCGGATATTTAAAGCTTGCATTAGATTTCCCGGAGTTTTTGGACTATGTGGAGAGCGTGTGCAATGAATTCCGTGAACTATATGAGAATGCAAAAGGAACAACACCATACTGTGTGAAGAAGGTTGCTGTTTTAAACAGCTGGGGCAAAATCCGCAGCTGGGGCTGCCATATGGTACACCATGCCTTATATCAGAAACAGAATTACAGTTATGCGGGAATTATCGAGGCATTAAGCGGCGCACCGTTTGATGTGAAATTTATTTCATTTGATGATATTTTAAAGGATAAGGATATATTAAAGGATATTGATGTCATTATCAATGTCGGGGACGGGGATACGGCACACACCGGCGGGGCAGTCTGGGAGAATGCAGTTATTTCCGCAGCCATTCGTGAATTTGTCTACCGGGGCGGTGGATTTATCGGTGTCGGGGAACCGGCAGGACACCAGTATCAGGGACATTATCTGCAGCTTGCTGATTTAATTGGTGTGGAAAAAGAAACCGGATTTACCTTAAACTACGATAAGTATAACTGGGAAGAACACAAAAATCACTTTATTCTTGCAGATACAACAAAGCCTGTTGACTTCGGAGAGGGCAAGAAGAATATGTTTGCGTATGAGGGAACAGAAATTCTGGTACAGAGGGACAAAGAAGTTCAGATGGCTGTGCATGAATTTGGTGAGGGCCGTTCGGTCTATATCAGTGGACTGCCATATAGCTTTGAGAACAGCAGAATTCTTTATCGAAGCATTTTGTGGAGTACACATGGCGAAAACTTATTACATCAGTGGTTTAGTACAAATTTCAATGTGGAAGTGCATGCATATGTAAAAAACGGCAAATTCTGTGTTGTAAATAATACCTATGAGCCACAGAACACGGTTATTTACCGCGGCGATGGAAGCAGTTTTGCGTTGAAAATGGAGGCAAATGAGATTAAATGGTACGCTGTTTAACCAAGGAGGTATAAAGAGGATGAAGAAACCTGTACTTGTAATTATGGCGGCCGGAATGGGAAGCCGTTATGGTGGAATGAAACAGATTGATCCAGTGGATGAATATGGACATATTATTGTTGATTTTTCTATTTATGATGCTTATCTTGCAGGATTTGAAGAGGTTATTTTTGTAATAAAGAGAGAGAATGAGAAAGATTTTCATAATGTTATAGGTAATCGTATAGAAAAGATTATGAAAGTAAGATATGCATTTCAGGAGCTGGAAAATCTGCCGGAGGGATTTGAGGTTCCGGCTGGAAGAGTAAAGCCATGGGGAACTGCACATGCAATTTTAAGCTGTAAAGATATGATAGATGGACCATTTGCAGTAATTAATGCAGACGACTATTATGGAAGAGAAGCATTTAAGCAGATTTATGATTATCTGAGTGGGCAGGAAGATAATGAAAAGTATCAGTATGCAATGGTAGGATATCGGTTGAAAAATACTTTGACGGAGAATGGAAGTGTGGCAAGAGGTGTCTGTGAGATTGATGGTGCTGGAAAACTTGTCAGTGTAATAGAACATACAACGATTGTAAAACGTGGAGAGAATGCCGCATATACGGAAGATGATGGAAAAAGTTATACGGAATTGGCAGGAGATACGATTGTTTCCATGAATTTATGGGGATTTAGCAAGGGATTTTTGTCAGAAGTTGAGTATGGATTTCGTGATTTTCTGCAGGAGGGGCTGCAACATAATCCACTGAAATGTGAATATTATCTTCCGTCAGTTGTCAGCAGACTGTTAGATAACAATAAGGCAGAAGTAAAAGTTCTTCTTACAACAGAAAAGTGGTATGGAGTTACCTACAGGAAAGACAAACCAATGGTTATGACAGCATTGAAAAAGCTGGAAGAGAATGATTTTTATCCAAAACAGCTCTGCGGAAAATTAGAAGCGGCTGCAAACTTCTGTTTTGAAGGTGTATATAAAGAAGAAATTCCATGGGGAAATGGACATATTAATGATACTTACCGTGTTACATTTGAAAACGAGCAGGGAGTAAAAAAGCATTATATTTTACAGCAGATGAACAAGAGTATCTTTAAAAACCCGGTTGAATTAATGGAAAATATCGTTGGAGTCACTGAATTTTTAAAAAGAAAAATTTCAGCTAACGGTGGAAATCCAGAGAGGGAGACATTAAATGTCATTCCTGCAAAAGACGGGAAACCCTATTACGTGGACTCGGAAGGTGAGTATTGGAGAGCTTATGTATTCATTGAAAATACTGTAAGCTATGATTTGATAGATAATCCTGAAATACTTTATGAGGGCGGTCTGGCATTTGGCAGATTTCAAAGTATGTTAGCGGATTATCCGGCGAAAACACTTCATGAGACAATTCCGGGATTTCATGATACCAGAGAAAGATTTGAGACATTCAAAAAGGCAGTGGAAGAGGATGTGTGCAGCAGAGTGGATTTGGTCCGGGAGGAAATTCAGTTTGTATTGGACAGGGAAGAAATTGTGGACTGCTTTCAGGATTTGCTGAGAAGTGGGAAAATCAGTTTTCGTGTGACTCATAATGACACAAAAATTAATAATGTCCTCATGGATAAGGATACCAAAAAAGGAATATGTGTGATTGACCTGGACACTGTAATGCCTGGGGTAGCCATGAATGATTTTGGAGATGCGGTGCGGATTGGAGCAAGTACAGCATTAGAGGATGAACAAAATCTGGATAAAGTGTGGTGCGATTTAGAGCTTTTTGAAGCATGTGCGAAGGGCTTTATAGAGGGATGTGGTGGAAAACTTTCACAGGAAGAGATAAAGCTGCTTCCGATGGGCGCTAGGCTTATGACCTATGAATGTGGAATGAGGTTTCTTATGGATTATATTCAGGGAGACATTTATTTTAAAATTCACAGACCGGGGCAGAATTTGGACCGGGCAAGGACACAGTTTAAACTTGTCTCTGATATGGAACATAAGTGGAAAGTAATGGAGAATATTGTGAAGAAGTATATGTAAGACAAAACAGTGGCATTGACAATTTCCAATGCTTAAAAGGCGTCAGTTCCGGAAATACCGGACTGACGCCTTGATTGCATTAAACGTTTGTATTTGATTCTTCTTCGCCCCAGAAATCTACAGGCTCATAATCCTGCAGTTTGGCCAGAAAACCTTTTTCTGCGAGTTCATTTTGAATATCATCTAAAATCTCTTCGGATTCAGCTTCAATCGTATGGTAATGATAACCACCGGTTACATTTTTAAGAAGGCTGGAACTTCCGGAAGAGAGTCCTTCTAAAAATTTCTTGACATTGCGTCTTGTACGGATATTCATATCAGCCCGGATAACACCATAAACCTTGTGATAAACAAAAACATCTTTGACAACACCGCCATTATCAACGATCAGAGAGAGTTCTTCTCCAACCTGATCATCTGTATGGATCACTTTAAATACCCGCTGGCAGGCGGATTGTTTTGGAATAATATAACCTTTGTTTGTGGAAAGGATCGTCAGGCCATTTGCACGAAGAAGAGCAATGTCCGAAACGATGATCTGCCTGCTTACATCCAGGTCTTTTGCCAGAGTAACTCCAGGGACAGGCACAGCGCTGGATTTCAAAATATTTTCTATTTTTGCTCTCCTGATCTCTCCGTTCATCTGTCAAAGTCCTTTCTAAACTGCATGTAAATTTTTAAGTGAAATATCCAAAATTGGAGCTGAGTGAGTCAGAGCTCCACTTGATACATAGTTTACACCAAAGTTCTTAATTCTTTCAATGTTTTCTTTTGTAACATTTCCGGAAATTTCGATTTCAGCTCTGCCGGCAATATAATCGATGGATTGTTTTAAAAGATCATTATCCATGTTGTCTAACATGATAATATCAGCACCTGATTCCACGGCATCCTGTACCATTTCAAAAGTCTCAACTTCAACTTCGATTTTTCTTACAAAAGGTGCATATGCCTTAGCCATTTTGACAGCTTCTTTTACACCACCTGCGGCACCGATATGGTTATCCTTGAGAAGTACTCCATCAGAAAGGTTGTATCTGTGGTTATTTCCGCCACCGACTCTCACGGCATATTTTTCAAAAATACGGTTGTTCGGTGTAGTCTTTCTTGTGTCTAAAAGCTTGATCCCGGTTCCTTCAAGGAGCTTTGCCACCTGGCTTGTATAGGTTGCGATTCCGCTCATTCTCTGAAGGTAATTAAGAGCAGTTCTCTCTCCGCAGAGAAGCACACGGATATCACCATGAACCTTGCCCATAAGTTCACCGGCTTTTACATGGTCACCGTCTTTTACAAAAAATTCTACGGTTGTATTGGAATCAAGCAGAGTAAAGGTTCTTTCAAAAACCTGAAGACCGCAGATAATGCCATCTTCTTTGCAGATCAAGTCTACCTCGCCCTGCTGTGGATGTGGCATAACACTGTTTGTGGATACGTCCTCACTTGTGATATCTTCTTTTAAAGCACTTAATATAAATGGGTCTACATTTAACCCTAATGTTACCTGATCGTACATATTATCTCCTTTCGCCAGCAATTTCTTTTGCTGCTCTTTTTGCAAATACAAGACTCTCTAAAAGGGAGTTGCTTGCAAGTCTGTTTTTACCATGAACCCCATTGCATGCGGTTTCACCGACTGCGTAGAGATGATCCATAGAAGTTTTACTGTTATGGTTTACCTTGATTCCGCCCATAAAATAATGCTGAGCCGGAACGATGGGAATACATTCATGGAACACATCATAACCGGCCTGGCTGCAATGTTCAATAATATTTGGAAAATGACTTATTAATTCGTCACGCGGGATGGTTCTTAAATCTTCCCACACAAAATCGGTGCCGTCTTTCTCCATCTGTTTGTAGATTTCCTGTGTAAGCAGATCTCTTGGCAACAGTTCATCTACAAAACGGTTCATATTCTTATCATAAAGCCTGGCACCTTCACCTCTTACAGATTCAGAAATAAGAAAGCTTCTTTCTTCTTTATTATCAGAGTAAAGAGTAGTAGGATGAATCTGGACATAATCAAGATTTTTCAGTTCAATATTATGACGTCTGGCAATCTCCACGCCGTCACCGGTCAGGTGTTTGAAATTAGTGGAATGCTTGTATGTTCCACCAATACCGCCGGTTGCAAGTATTACATAGTCAGCTTCAACCTGTTCTTCCCTGCCATCCGGCCACCTGATAATTCCACCACAACACTTGCTGCCATCGCAAAGGATATCTAAGAGAGTCGTATATTCATACATTCTTACATTCTTTAATTTTTTGACGGCATTTAAAAGGTGGCTTGTGATCTCTTTTCCAGTGATATCTTCATGGAAAAGTATTCTGTGATGAGCATGTGCACCTTCTCTTGTATAGACAAAATCACCATTTTCGTCCCGGGTAAAAGAGACACCGTATTTTACCAAATCTTTCACTACATCAGGGGAAGACTTGATCATGATCTCGACAGACTTCTGGTCATTCTCATAATGTCCGGCTTTTAATGTGTCCTCAAAAAAGCTGTCATAATCAGACGGATCTTTTAACGTACACATGCCTCCCTGAGCCAAAAAGGAATCACTGCTTTCAAAATCAGACTTCGTGATCAGCATAATATCTAATTCCTCAGGAAGATTTAAGACTGCATATAATCCGGAACAGCCACTTCCAACTATAAGTATATCTGTTTTCATATTCTTTTCCTATTCTTTTATGTTAATAAAATAGTGTTTTTTTACAGATTGCTCCAAGTATAACACTTAATTTTACAACTGACAAGACACCTGTAAATTTTTTGTGTTGACAGTGTATATTTCAAATCGTATACTTTTACTAAAGTGAGCAAAAGGCAGTGAGATCCGGTATTGATACTGTCGTTTGGAAAACAAATTAAAAATGAGATCACATTAAGACAGAACGAATACCGGAAGAAGAAAGCCTTTCTGTGATAAAAGAGGGAAAGATGACGACAAGAGAAATTCAGGACGAGATCCTTAGATTAAAAAAAGAAAAAGAAGTATGTATTCTGGCACATGCCTATCAAAATCATGAGATATTAGAAGTTGCGGATTATATGGGAGATTCCTTTGCATTGAGCCAGCAGGCTGCCAAAACACAGGAGCAGACGATCCTTATGTGCGGAGTCCGTTTTATGGCAGAAACCGTGAAGGTTCTCTCACCAGACAAGAAAGTACTTCTTTCCAGCGGTGAAGCAGGATGTCCTATGGCAGAACAGCTTTCTGTGGAAGAATTGAAAGAATTAAAAAAACAGTATCCGGATTATACAGTAGTAGCTTATATTAATACAACTTCTGAATTGAAGACATTGTGTGACGTATGTGTTACATCTGCATCAGCAGTATCTATTGTTAAGAAGCTGGAGAACGACAAGATTCTTTTTATTCCGGACTGTAACCTCGGAGCATGGGTAGCAGAACAGATTCCTGAGAAAACTTTTAAATTTATCAAGGGTGGTTGCCCAACTCATCTTAGAATGGGCAAAGCAGATGTGGCAAAAGCAAAGAAAGCACATCCAAATGCGAAGCTTCTTGTCCATCCGGAATGTGCCGCTGCAGTAACCAAGAATGCAGACTACATAGGAAGCACAACTGGAATTATGTCCTATGCGAAGAAGAGTACAGATAAGGAATTTATCATTGGAACAGAAAACAGCATAGTTTCCCATTTACAGTATGAGTGTCCGGATAAGCTGTTTTATCCACTTTCCAAGGATTGTGTATGCCACAATATGAAACTTACAACTTTAGTAGATGTATATAATTGTCTGAAAGGCCTTGCAGGTGAAGAAATTATTTTACCTGAGGAAGTAAGTAAGGGAGCAAAACGCTGTATTGACAGAATGCTCGAATTAAATTAACACAGGCGGTCGTAGAGGTAGATTCTACGACCTGTGCTGTGAAATTTATTCTATAGACTGTGAGAATAGCGTCTATACAATCTCAGTTGGTACAGAAGGTAGAAGTATTTTCTTGCTTCTGCTTCTGCTTTTGTGCTATAATCAAACAAAGCATATTTTACAAAATCTTCATGACAATTTTGTCATCTATATTCTAAGAACTACAGATTAGTTTCCCAAATAATCTGTGTGTTTCATTCGTATCTATGCTTTTTGTTACCCATCAACAATTGAAAAGCAGGAGACGAACGAATTTAGAGATAGTATCTGTTACTCTCCTGTTAGGACAGTGTTTATTATGAACTGTCCCACCAAAATCAGGAGGAAACGATTTATGGCAAAATGCAAAAGAAACCGGAACAGGACAAAAAGGAGTTTTACAGTCAAAGAACCAAAGGCAAACCGAAATTATAAAGACACTGTCTTTCGGATGCTGTTTTCTGACAGGAAAAATCTGTTATCGCTTTATAACGCAGTGAATCAGACGGATTATAGAAATCCGGAAGAGTTGGAAATTGTTACATTAGAGAATGCCATATATATGGGTATGAAAAATGATCTGGCATTTATCATGGATACCAATTTATATCTTTATGAGCATCAGTCAACTTATAATCCTAATATGCCACTTCGAGATTTGTTTTATATTTGCAGTGAATATCAGAAACTCGTGGATAAGAAATCACTGTTCTCTTCCACCTTACAGAAAATTCCTGCCCCCAATTTTATTGAATTTTATAATGGTTCGATGGGAATTGCTGATTGCACAGAACTTCGGCTTTCCTCGGCATTTGAGCATTTGTCAGGCGAGCCAAAACTTGAATTGGTTGTTACGGTTTTCAATGTCAATGAAGGACACAATGCAGAGTTGATGCAGCATTGCAGTATGTTAAAAGAATATGCACAGTATGTTGCCAAAGTACGTCACTATGCGGCATACATGCAATTGAACCAGGCAGTGGAACGTGCTGTAAACGAATGTATCCGGGAAGGAATCCTGACAGAATTCCTTATCCGAAACCGGAGTGAGGTTATTAATATGAGCATTTTTGAGTATGATAAAGAATTGGAAGAGAAGAAGTTGAGAAAGGCAGAGTTTGAGGCTGGTCGTGAGATTGGACATGAAGCTGGACTGGCAGAAGGCAAAAATCAGGCAGCTTTTGAAACAGCAAAGCGTATGCTTGCTTTAAAGGAATTCACATCTGAAAAGATTGCAGCTATTTCAGGACTTTCGTTAGATGAAGTGAAAAAGCTGCAGGAGTAGACGGTCAGAAAAAGTAAAGCAGATGAATGAATTTACAAATATGATACCAATGACAGGAGAAAACAAATGAAATACCATACTGACAATGAATTACAAAACTTCAGATTTGAGGGCGCATACATTGCAGAAACCTGCGCAGTCAATGGGATCTTTGAAATGATATTGGACAATGTGACGATTTTACCACAAAATTCGTGCAATCGTGATATCCGCGAAATGCGTGCAAATGAACTGAAACTGAAAATCCGTGAGCCGGAGATAACGGCATTTGTCGAGGAAGGCTATAAAGTTTATGACGCAGATGGTAATCTGAAAGAAAAGAAAGAGGATATACTGATCGCGGCAGAAGATCAGGCAGCAAAATTAAAGGAACTGGAAGGATGTGAAATCTATTCCATCGAGCAGGAGAAAGGTGTCTATACGGTATCCATTGATACGGAAGACCATACTTTCATGATTAAAGTAAGCGGAAGCGCAGATACCGAAGAGTGGGACCGTTTTCTGAGTAAAGATTAAAGGAGCAGGGATTACGATGGAAACAAATGAAAAAAGCCGTGTGCTGGATATGACAAGGGGAAATCCGTTCCGGCTTGTATTAAAATTTGCGCTGCCACTGTTTTTTGGAAATCTGCTACAGCAGTTTTATAATCTGGCGGATACTGCAATTGCCGGACATGTTCTGGGAGATCACGCACTCGCACAGATTGGAGCAGTTTCGGCGCTATATGGACTTATCACGAATTTTGCATTTGGAATGAATAATGGACTGGCGTTGTCTTTAAGCCGCAGCTTTGGAGCAGGGGATGAGCAAAAAATGAAGCATGTCTCCTGCTGGATGGTAACAATTTCCATGTCGGTATCCATTGTATTAATGTCCATTTTTCTGTTGTGTAAAGAACCGTTGCTGATCCTTTTGCAGGTTCCGGAAGAGACGATGGCAGGTGCGATGGAATATCTTACGATCATACTGATCGGAATACCATTTACGATGGCGTATAATATGGAAGCAGCTATGCTTCAGGCGGTTGGAAACAGTATGACACCCCTTTTGTTTTTGCTGTTCAGCAGCGTTTTGAATATTTCATTGGATTATGCGTTTATGGCACCACTGGCGATGGGAATCGGAGGAGCAGCGTTTGCAACGGTTTTATCACAGGGGGTAAGTGCATTTCTGGCATTCATACTTATCTGGCGCAATTATCCACTGCTTCATTTTAAAGGAAAAGATTATCAGGTGGAGAAAAAGTTTGTGCTTGAAATGGTTGTCGCGGGGTTTAGCATGGCTTTGATGAGTGCAATTTATAATATTGGAAGTGTTATTTTACAGGGTAGTATTAACGCACTCGGAAACCTGTATATTACGGCGCAGGTAGGCGCAAGAAGGCTGGCGGAACTTTTCCATACGCCGGGACTTGCGCTTGGAACGAGTGTTGCAACTTATACAAGCCAGAACATGGGTGGCGGAAATCGAAACAGAATCAAAAAAGGAGTATGGTCTGCATTCTTTCTTTTTGCGGTCTGGTGGATTTTTTCCATGGTTTTTGTGACTTTCTTCGTGGAAGATGCCGTCAGACTGGTAACAGGAAGCAGTAATGCGGATGTTATTTATAATACTGCATTATATCTCAGGATCAGTTTCCCGTTGATTCCTACGATGGCAGTGATTATTATTTTGAGAAATATGCTGCAGGGAATGAATCATTTGATGATGCCGCTTGTGTGCAGCAGTCTGGAATTGATAGGAAAGGTGATTTTTGCTATCTGGGTCGTGCCGGCATATGGGTATTTTGCAGTGTGCCTTTGCGAACCGGTCACATGGGTGGTCTGCTGTATTTTTGTTTTGATCTGCGCATTTTTGTGCAGGAAGGAATTGAGATAGAAGCTTAACGAGAAAACGTTTCAATAACAGTGTTGACACGTTTTCTTTTTTTGTGTAATATATACCTATGAGTTAGATATAACTAACCGAAAAGCAAAGGAGAGCAAAGTGAGTCAGGAAGTATACGAGATGATCACAAGATTAGACAGAGAAAGAATTGAGACACATCTGGTCGTACAGTGTGCACCGATGATCTCCGGCATGAAGGTTTCTAATTTACTGAATGTGGAGAAAAAACTTGCACCACAGATGAAACAGGTGTTGGAACGTTCCGGTATTTCCCATTATCTGCTGTTGGAAAGCGAAGATAAAGCAACCTTTTTAGTGTACCGCGAGGATGGGTTGAAAGCGTACCTGATGCAGGATAGAGTCTGTCAGTCGATGAAGAGTTTTGGATACGAAAGCCTGGATTTAAACGATGTTTTAAGCTGTTTTCAGAAACGCTATGCAGACTGTATGGAGCAGATTGCAGAATTTCCACATGAGATGGGATTATTGCTCGGTTATCCTGTGGAAGATGTGGAGGGATTCATTGAGAACAAAGGTCACAATTATCTGTATGCCGGCTACTGGAAAGTGTACGGACATGTAGAGGAGAAGAAGGCTTTGTTTAACAGATATGAAGAGGCAAGAAAAGTTTTGATACAGCTGCTTGCAAGTGGACGCAGTGTGAGCGAGATGGCTGCCTGTTATGCTTAATTTTTATTTATAGGTTAGCGCGTACTAACTTCATAAACTGATAAAGAATAGAAAATGCAGGAATGTGAAAAAATAAAAACATAAAACTGCAGATAGTATGGAGGAAAGAATCATGGATAAAGTAACAATCGTATTCTGGTCACAGTCAGGAAACACAGAGAGTATGGCAAACGCAGTTGCAGAGGGTGTAACGGCAGCAGGAAAAGAAGCAGTGGTTGTTGATGTTGCAAGTGCATCCTTAGATGATTTAAAAGCTGCAAAAGGTTTCGCAATGGGCTGTCCTGCAATGGGAGCAGAAGTGCTCGAAGAAGGCGAGATGGAACCATTTGTATGCGATGTGGAAGGATTTGCAGCAGGTAAGACAATCGCTTTGTTTGGCTCTTATGGATGGGGAGACGGCGAATGGATGCGTAACTGGGAAGAGTCCTGTAAAGAAGCAGGTGCAAATCTTGTATGCGACAGCGTGATCTGCCAGGAAGAGCCAGATGATGAAGCTACAGATGCTTGCAAAGCTTTAGGTGCTGCATTAGTATAACAGAATAGATAAGATAAGAAATACCGGGAGACTGTCTGCATGAATATGCGGCAGTCTCCTTTTTTCGGTTGATAATATTTACAGAAACTGTTTTGGGGATTATACTATTTATTAATAGTGAGTTCAGTTTTATAGACATTTACAGGCAGTCGCAATGTACAGGCGGAGATGGCGGCGTTTGGGCTGAAATGATTTTTATAAAAAATATAAAATAAGGGAGATACAACAATGAATCAGAGAGAAAGAATGTTAAGCGGACTTCCATATAAGGCATGGCTAGATGGTCTGGAGGAAGACAGAAAGGCATGCAAGCAGAAAATCTAT
>OGFL01001278.1_pt1 | contig 18304 bp, 16 predicted proteins | sample 1570911 | NCBI WGS metagenome assembly OGFL01 (sample SAMEA2582050, study PRJEB24529) | metagenome | biome: Human gut stool | place: China | collected 2011 | reverse complement strand
CCGGATCTCCCATGCCCTTCCACCCGGGTCTGAAGAAACTTTTCAAGTTGTTTTTGGTAAAAAAGTAGCTTGTCTTCATGAAAAAACGAGCCTTTTTTATCTACTTTGTATCAGCTTTCGAACATATCTTGGATTTGATAAAAGTTTGGTATATAATACTTTATTGCTTTTTGACCATGATGGTTATGATAGATGAATGATAGTTGAAAATAGGAACTGTCATGGAATAACATGCTGTTTTACAAGTATATGAATTTAATTATGATAGTATGATAGTTGTTTTTTTAAACAAAACTTTTATATAGAGCTCTGTTTTCGTTAAATCTGTTTGATGTACCTTTTTTAGTTTGTTCATTTCTATGTGAAGAGGATCAGCTTCCTTTTGCTGTCAAAAGGACAAAAGATGTTTTTCTCTCTCCCCTTGTTATATGAATGAAATTATGTAACTTTGCAGTTTTGAAATGCGAGTGTGCAATTAAAAGATAATTAAAATATTACTATCGTGGCAGATACAAAGTACATCTTCGTTACGGGCGGCGTGGTCTCTTCATTGGGTAAGGGAATTATTGCCGCATCATTGGGTAAACTACTTCAGGCAAGAGGTTATAAAGTTACCATTCAGAAATTTGATCCCTATATCAATATCGATCCAGGTACGTTGAACCCATACGAACATGGGGAATGCTATGTTACCGTAGACGGACATGAAGCGGATTTGGATCTCGGACACTACGAGCGTTTCTTGAATGTTCAGACGACCCGTGCAAATAATATCACTACAGGCCGCATTTATCAGAGCGTTATTAACAAAGAACGTAAAGGGGATTACCTGGGAAAGACTGTGCAGGTGGTGCCTCATATCACGGACGAGATCAAGCGCAATGTGAAATTGCTGGGAAATAAATACAAATTTGATTTCGTGATCACTGAAATTGGAGGTACGGTCGGTGATATCGAATCTCTTCCGTTTATCGAAAGCGTGCGCCAGTTGAAATGGGAATTGGGAAAGAATTGTATATGCGTACATCTTACTTATGTGCCTTATATCGCGGCTGCAAAAGAATACAAGACCAAACCGACACAGCATTCTGTAAAACAACTGCAGGAGCTGGGTATTCAGCCAGATGTTCTGGTATTGCGTACTGAACATGAGTTGAGTGCCAATTTGTTAAGTAAAGTGGCCCTTTTCTGTAATGTAGCACAGGATGCCGTCATACAGTCTATTGATGTTCCGACGATTTACGAAGTTCCATTGGTATTGCAGCGCCAGAAGATGGACGAGGTGATCCTGCGTAAGGTCGGACTGGAAGTCGGACCGACACCAGAGATGAAGCCTTGGCATCAGTTCTTGCAACGTAAGGTTGATGCTACTGAAACTGTAAGGATCGGCTTAGTCGGTAAATATGTCGAACTGCAGGATGCTTATAAGTCGATCGACGAATCTCTGTTGCAGGCCGCTATTTATAATGATCGTAAGTTGGATTTGCATTTGTTCCATTCTGAAAAACTGAATGATGGTAATGCTGCCGAATTGTTGAAAGATATGGACGGAATCCTGATTGCTCCGGGATTTGGACAGCGTGGTATTGAAGGAAAATTTGCTGCATTGAAATATGCTCGTGAAAACGATGTCCCTTGCCTGGGTATTTGTTTGGGTATGCAGTGCATGGTGATTGAATTTGCCCGTAATGTAATGGGACTGGCGGAAGCCAACTCGACAGAAATGGAACCAAATACCCCATATAAAGTGATCGACCTGATGGAAGAGCAGAAGAACGTAACCAATATGGGCGGTTCTATGCGTCTGGGAGCATACGACTGTATATTGAAGAAAGGGTCTAAGGCTTATGAAGCGTATGGACAGACACACATCCAGGAGCGCCATCGACATCGTTTTGAATTTAATAGCGAATATCGTGATAAGTTCGAGGCAGCCGGCATGATGTGTGTAGGTGAAAATCCGGAATCGAACTTGGTTGAAGTCGTTGAGATTCCTGCATTGAAATGGTTTGTGGGGGTTCAGTTCCATCCGGAATATAACAGCACGGTCGTTAATCCTAATCCTCTTTTCGTTAGCTTTGTAAAAGCTGCAGTTGAAAATAAAAAATAAAAATTATAGATGGATAAAAATACGATAATAGGTTTCCTGCTTATTGGAGTTGTCTTAATTGTATTTACTTGGTTGAATCAGCCTACGCCGGAGCAGATAGAAGCACAGCGCCGGATGCAGGATTCGATAGCCCGGATAGAATATGCAAAGCAGCTGGAACAGCAGAAAGAATTGAATAGAGAAGCAAAAGCGGACGACGAACTGGCCGGCTTGCCCGATTCTGTACGGCTTGCCCGTTTACAGAACACGTTTGGCGTTTTCGCCGATGCAATGGTTGGAGAGGAGGGTTCCACTGTTTTGGAAAACGAGCTGATTGAAGTCCGTTTGGCCAATAAGGGAGGGCGTATTGGATATGTCCGCCTGAAAAAATACGATAATTATAAAGGTGAACCTTTAGTGCTTTTCGATGAAAAGGACTCGAAGTTCGATTTTACTTTGGTTACGGCTGATAATCGCGTGGTAAATACCGGTGATTTGTATTTTACCCCTGTAAAAGGAAATGACCGGAACAGTATTACCATGCGTCTGAATACGGGCGAAGGCAGCCATCTGGATTTTATGTATACCTTAAAACCGGACGATTATATGTTGCAGTTCTCCATTAAGGGAACTGGCCTGAATGGTGTACTGTCGCCAGGTACGACTGCATTGGACTTGTTGTGGCAACAAAAAATAACCCAGCAGGAAAAGGGGCGTAAGTTTGAAGACCGTTATGCAACAGTGTACTATAAATTTATGGCCGACGATGTGGAGTACCTGAGCGAAACCAAGAACGACAGCAAACAATTGTCTAACCGGTTGAAATGGGTCGCTTATAAAGACATGTATTTTTCTTCTATCCTGATCGCCGGAAACGAAGGATTCGAGTCGACAACTATCGATTCGAAGATGTTGCCTGAAGACGGTTCTTTCCTGAAAGAGTATAAGACGATGACTTCCGTACCTTTCGACTTGAAGGGTAACGAAGCGACGGATATGCGTTTCTATTTTGGTCCCAATCAGTTCTCTCTGTTGAAATCTTACGATGATGATGTAGAGAAAGCCGACCAACTGGATCTGGAAAAGATCGTTCCGCTGGGATGGGGTATTTTCCGTTGGGTGAACCAGTATTTCGTCATTCCGTTGTTTAATTTCCTCGGACAATTTATTCATAGCTACGGCTTGTTGATCTTCCTGCTGACGGTTATCGTAAAATTGATCCTGTTTCCGTTGACGTATAAGTCTTATATGTCATCGGCCAAAATGCGTGTATTGCGCCCGCAGGTAGAAGAGCTCAATGCTAAATACCCAGGACAGGATAAGGCGGTAGAGCGTCAGCGTGCGATCATGGAACTGTATAGCCGTGCCGGAGCGAGTCCGATGGCAGGATGTGTTCCGATGTTGTTACAGATGCCGATCCTGGTCGCTCTGTTCATGTTCTTTCCGTCGGCTATAGAATTGCGTCACCAGAGTTTCCTTTGGGCACACGACTTGTCTACTTATGATGCGATTGTAAGCTGGAATACATATATTCCTATTATTACACCGTACTTCGGAAATCATATCAGTTTGTTCTGTTTGTTGATGACCGTAACGAACATCATATATACGAAGTTCAATATGGATCAGACGAACACTGGACAGCAGCAGATGCCGGGAATGAAGGCGATGATGTACATGATGCCGCTGATGATGTTGGTATTCTTCAATCAGTATGCATCCGGTTTGACCTACTATTACTTCATCTCCACATTGATCACGATTTTGCAGACTGTAATTTTCCGTTATACGATTAACGAAGATAAGCTGTTGGCCAAGTTGGAAGAAAACAAGAAAAAGCCGATGAAGAAGTCTGGTTTCATGAAACGTTTGGAAGAAGCCCAGAAAGCTCAACAGGCCCAGTTGGAAAGACAGAAACAACAGCGGGAGAATAACCGTCGCCGTTGAGAAGTCGAATCTGATGGGATAAAAAGGAATGCCGGTTGCTCTCCAAAGCAACCGGCATTCCTTTTTATGCGGATGCCGATTCATTAGTCGGTTGATACTCCCTATTTTTCAAGAAGGCCAATGCCTTTTCCATATCCTCTGGCGTGTCGATACCGATTGTTTCCTGCTGGGTAATTCCAACTTTAATCTTGTAGCCGTTTTCTAGCCAGCGCAGTTGTTCCAGGCTTTCAGCCAGTTCCAGAGGGGATTGGGGTAAATGGGTAATTTCTTTGAGTGTGTCGGCGCGGTAAGCATATAGCCCGATATGTTTGTAATAGGTATGGTTCGGCAGCCATTTGGTATATTTCCTGCCTCTCATGTAAGGAATGATCGAACGGCTAAAGTACATAGCCTCATTCTTCTTGTTCAAAACTACTTTCGGTGAATTGGCGTTGAATAAGGTCGTTTCGAAATCATCATCCGGGCGGAATGGTTTTACCAGGGTGGCGATTTGGATGCTGTCATCAATGAAACATGCTTTTAGTATTTCGATCTGTTCCGGTTGGATAAAAGGTTCGTCACCTTGTATGTTAACAACCACATCGTATCCATCTCCGATTTTACAATACGCTTCATAACAACGATCCGTACCGCTTTTGTGTTGGTCGGATGTCATGATGACATTGCCGCCGAAAGCTTGGACGGCTGCTTCTATACGGTTATCGTCCGTAGCTACGCAAACTGCATCAAGCACATTTTGGACTTGTTCGTATACCCGTTGGATCATTGGTTTGCCTGCCAAATCGGCAAGTGGCTTCCCCGGAAAGCGGGTAGAGGCGTAGCGTGCAGGAATTATTCCTATAAACTTCATGATTTATGAATTATAATTTATGATTTATGAAATTGTCAATTGTTCACCGTTTTTCCTTCGCTTAACTGAACGACTTTTTCATGTTCTCCAACAATCCATACAATATCCCCCTCTTCAAAAACAGTTGAAGGAGATGGGTTTTTGATGGAAGAGGAACCTCGTTCGATACCGATGACCAGACAGGCAGACCTGTCCCGTATGCCTGATTCCAGAATTGTACGCCCGATCAGATGGGATCCTTCGGCGATGGTGAATTGTTCCATATTGACTTCATGCGTCGTCTGCTCCTTGTCGGTTTGGGCCTTTTTATATCGCTCGACCAGATATTGGCGGAAATGTTCAAGATCGACATCTGCACCGACTACTACCAATTTGTCAAATGGATAGAGACGTTCTTCTCCTCCGGGAATATTAATCCGCTGTTCTCCCCGAATGATCGTTACGATGTTGACATTGCATTTCTGGCGGAAGTTGAGTTCCTTCAAGGTTTTTCCCATGCTGGGGGAGTTCTGCTTTACTTCAAAATCGGCTAAATGAAGGTCGCGTTCCAACAGGTGGTTGGCAAACCGTTGGTTGATCGGAGCTTTCCGCTCGTTCTCCAATTCTCGTGCGGAGAGGTTACTGAAAAAATGTCGTTCCATCAGGATGGATTGTCTTTTCAGCCGTTTGGATAAAATGACAATAACGATGACGGTTGCTGCGATCGCCAGTACGATACCGACTGTAGCATTCAACAAACGGGCGACGGGCAGCATGACTAGGCCGATACATAATATAATACGCAAAATGACCAATGAAACCAATGGTCCCCGGTTGTACTTGCTGTCCAGCCATAATTGTTGGAATTCGGCGGAATGGTTCTTCTTCATCATGATCGCACGCAGCATGGGAGCTATTAGTAGCAGGATCAGAACGAGTGAGATACCCGCTCCCCGTATGCCCGGAAGTTCTTTCATGATAAAAGGAGCTATGAACTGAAGCCAGATAAAGATCAGGACAAGGGTAACGGCTGTATAAGTGCCGACTATGCGGATCAGCGCCTTCAACAGTTTATTCCAGGCGCTTTTCTGATGTATGGTATTGGAACCGGAAGAATAACGTTCGAGAAATTTCATCCATGACTTCGGTATGATCCGGTCGGCAACCCGGCATGCAGGTTCTGCCATACGAATCATGTAAGGCGTAAAGAAAGTCGTGACAACTGAAACCGCTACGACAATAGGATAGAGGAAATTATCGGTTACCCCTAATGACAGCCCCAACGATGCAATGATAAAAGCAAATTCGCCTATTTGAGCGAGAGAAAAACCAGATTGTATGGCAATCTTGACCGGTTGTCCAGAAAGCAAGACCCCGAAGCTGGCAAATAATATTTGTCCGGTCATTACGACCAACGTGAGAATCAGGATCGGAATTTTGTATTCCCACAGCAATGCCGGATCGATCAACATCCCGACAGAGACAAAGAATATAGCTCCAAAAAGATCTTTTACTGGTTTGATAATATGTTCGATATGTTCCGCATCGATGGTTTCTGCCAAGATAGATCCCATGACGAAAGCTCCCAAAGCGGAAGAAAAACCAGCTTTCGTGGCAATGATAACCATTCCGAGGCATAATCCCAGGCTGACGATCAACAAGGTCTCGTCATTCAGGAAAGTCCTGGCTTTTTTTAGAAAAGAGGGAATTAGATAAATGCCGATAACAAAACAGAAAAGCAAAAAGACTCCCAGTTTGATCACACTGTTGAGCAGTTCCATTCCCTCTACGTGTTTACTGACTGCCAATGTAGACAGTAAAACCATTAGTAAAACGGCAAACAGATCTTCGACAACAAGGATTCCGAAGACCACTCCGGCAAACCTCTGATTGCGTAGTCCCATATCGTCGAACGCTTTGAAAATAATGGTTGTAGACGACATAGAAAGCATTCCCCCGAGGAAAAGGCTGTTCATATGTCCCCAACCTAAAGATAATCCGGTAGTATAGCCAAGTGTCATCATGCCTATCACGATGGTAATAGCTCCGATCACAGCTGTTCCGCCGACTTTCATCAGCTTTTTGAAACTAAAGTCGAGCCCTAAAGCGAATAAGAGGAAGATTACGCCTATATCTGCCCAGATACGGATACTTTCTATATTCGTGACAGTCGGTATTTGCGTGATAGACGGACCGGCAAGAATTCCGGCTACGATATATCCGAGTACGACCGGTTGCTTTAACCATTTGAAAAGCAAGGTGACCAATCCCGCTGAAATCAGTATGACAGCAAGATCCGATATAAGAGAAGGTATTTGAGACATGCTTTCATTGTTTTTTCTGTTGGCAAAGTTATGTATTTATTTTAATTTTGCCGATCTAAAAAATTGCCAAAATGAAGAAGATGCATCCGATAGAAGCGTTGATAGAGCAGGGGGAACACCAACAACTTGATTTTAAATTCGAAGTGAGCGACAGTAAGAAGATTGCGCGTACGCTGAGTGCTTTTGCCAATACCGACGGTGGACGTCTCCTGATCGGTGTGAAAGATAACGGGAATATCTCCGGTGTCCGAAGCGAAGAAGAATATTATATGATTGAAGCGGCCTCCAAGATGTATACCCGCCCGGAAGTCCCCTTTGAGGCGACACGCTGGGAGGTGAACGGCAAAACGGTTCTTGTGGTGTAAATCGCCCCCAGTTCGGATAAACCGCATACCGCTCCCGATAAGGATGATAAGTTTAAAGCCTACATAAGGGTCGCCGATGAAAATATTTTGGCAAATGAAGTGTTGGTGCTTGCCTGGCAGAAAAAACATAAACCGGACGGGACTTTATTGAAGATAAGCAAACCTGTGGAACGTTTGTTTGCTTATCTGGATGATCATCCCCATATCAATATCAGCCAGTTTTGCCGGATCGGGCGGATCAATTATTATACCGCGAAAAACATTCTGAGCGATCTCCTGGCCATGAACACCTTGCAATACCTTGTAATAGACAAGCATATCTTATATCAACGCGTCCCTGCGTAGAAAGTGCCAAAACGGCCGTGTCTTAAAGGTTTTCCACATGCACTTGTGCATTCTCAAAACGGACAACTTTGACTTTGCCCCCTTTCTCTATAAAGCCTGATTCGGAAATCCCGTCATAAAATACTCCGTCGACCGACACTTTCCCGGAAGGACGCAATACGGTTGCGGCTGTACCTTCTTTCCCGACTAACGAAGATAAATCAGGGGATGATATCGCATTTTCCAAATCTGTATTTAGCGCGACTTTCCGGAACATTCCCCGATGTCCGATTTTATTAGACAGCCAGATCATCAGGCTGAAGCCTGTCACTAATCCGACCAGGACTGTCAATGTCGCTTTCCCGATCTCTTTTCCGCTGACTCCTTCGAAATCGAAATGATCGTTGTTCAGTAAGCCCATGACTAGGCCGCCGATAATCAATATGATACCGCTAATTCCGGCAACCCCGAATCCCGGAATGATGAAGATTTCCACTGCGAGCAATAGAATGCCGATGATAAAAACCAGAATCTCCCAGTTTGCCGCCAGCCCATCTATATAGAGTGGTGCAAAGTAGAGGATTGCCGCCAGCAGGGAGGCCGCAGAAGGGAAGCCCAGTCCTGGCGTTTGCATTTCAAAATAAATACCGCCGATGATAATAATGATCAGAATAGACTGAAAAATAGGATTCATCAAAAATCCTTTTAAATCGTCCTGCCAACTAGGGATATAACTTTTCATTTTGTAATCTTTATATCCCAAATATTGCGTGATTACTTCATCCGGATTTTCTGCTATACCGTCGCAATATCCCCACTTTTGAGCCTCCTGTGCTGTGAAAGTAAGGACTTTTCCTGTGTCTATCAGATTTGGAATGGCAACCCGTTCGTCTACCATCGCTTCGGCTATCAACGGGTCTCGTTTCCATTTGTATAAGGTGTCGTTTTTTTGAACGATTGTATCTTGTCCATGCGCTTCGGCTGTCGAACGCATCATGGAACGCATATAGGATTGGTATTTGTCTGGCATTGCTTCCCCTGTTGGGTTCACGACGGTGGCTGCCCCGATATTTGCACCTTTCCGCATATAAATTTTTTTACATGCGATGGAAATGAGCGCCCCAGCAGAAGCCGCATTGTTGTCGATGAAGACATAGACAGGGATGGGGTTGTACAAAATAGCCGTACGCATCGAGTCTGCAGCATCTACCTGGCCGCCGTATGTGTTCATATGGATCAGGACGGCGTCTGCACCCAAAGCGTAGGCTTCCGCTAAACCATTGCTAAGATACAGGCGTGTGGTGTTGCTTATCTCTTTTTTTATATCGATTTTATATATTAACGGGTACAAGGTGTCTGCCGCTGATATAAATGGAGCTATCTGAACCAATATGATAGCTAAAAAAAGTCCTAAATTTTTCTTCATTTTATATTATTCTCCATCTCTTTTACATGTTGTACGAATTTGTAACATACATGTTGTGAATTTTGTATTTTAGTTGTTGCAAAACTTGTAAATACTGCTCATTTTCAATGCTGTTTGTTATAAATGTATTAAGTTACGATTTTTAATATTAATAATCATCAAACCGCATTGTATTTAAAATATTATTCCTACATTTGTAATGTCCTTCAATGGTGAAGGATAATGCCAAACCGGTATTAAACATATAAAAAAATAAGTAATATGAATGCGTTGCAATTTCAGAAAAAATTATTGAGCATGCAAGAAAACATGATGAATTTTGCATTGATGCTCACCGCAAATCGGGATGACGCCCAGGATTTGATGCAAGACACAACGCTGAAAGTTTTGGACAATCAGGAAAAGTTTGTAGATAATATTAATTTCAAAGGATGGGTCTTAACTGTGATGCGTAATATCTTCATAAATAACTACCATAAAATCGTTCGTACACAGACTGTCGTTGACCAGGGTGTCGACCTGTATAATCTGGATGTAGTGAATGACTCAGGTTTTGATTCTCCTGACGGTGCTTATCAAATCAAAGAGATAACAAAAGCGATAAACAGCCTGAACGATGAGTTGAAAATCCCGTTCTCCATGTTTTTGAGTGGTTACAAGTATAATGAAATTGCAGAGAAGCTATGTGTACCTCTGGGGACGGTTAAAAGCCGTATCTTCTTCGCTCGTCAGGAATTGCAGAAAGTCTTGAAAGATTTTCATCGAAGTTGAGGTGAAGTTTAAAATAAATATGTGAAAAAATAAACGGGAGTATCCAAGGGGTGCTCCCGTTTATTTTTATTACTTTTGGCTCAAAATTTTAAACGGAAATGAGAAGTTTTGCAAGTGATAACAATTCGGGCGTTCATCCTTTGGTGATGGATGCCGTGATAAAGGCGAACGATAACCATGCTGTAGGATATGGTGACGATCCCTGGACAGTAGCGGCTACTGCTAAAATAAAAGAAGTGTTTGGTGAAATGGCATCGCCTTTTTTTGTTTTTAACGGAACAGGGGCGAACGCTGTAGCTTTGCAGGCTGTGACACGTCCGTTCAATAGTATTTTGTGCGCTGAAACAGCTCATATCAATGTGGACGAGTGTGGTGCTCCTGCCCGTATGACTGGTTGTGCTATCGTGACGATTCCGGCTCCGGACGGAAAACTGACGCCGGAATTGATCAAACCTCGTCTGCATAATTTCGGTGTCTGCCATCATTCGCAACCGAAAGCTGTTTATATTTCACAGGTTTCCGAGTTGGGGACGATTTATACGATCGAGGAGGTCAAAGCGATTGCTGATCTGTTGCATTCTTATAACATGTATCTGCATATGGACGGTGCACGTTTGGCGAATGCCTGTGCTTATCTGAATTGTTCGATGCGGGAGGTGACCGTCGATGCCGGGGTGGATATCCTGAGTTTCGGGGGAACTAAGAATGGGATGATGATGGGAGAGGCTGTGGTTTCTTTCCGTCCTGAGATAACTGAGAATTTGCAGTATTTCAGAAAGCAATCTGCTCAATTGGCTTCCAAACTGCGTTATCTTTCCTGTCAGTTTATTCCTTATCTGGAAAATGACCTGTGGTTGGAAAACGCACGGAAAGCAAATAGTAGCGCTTATCGCTTGGCTGAAGCTTTGAAAAAATATCCGCAGATACGGTTTACCCAGAAAGTAGAATCCAACCAGCTTTTCTTTACCATTCCCACGGAACCGCTGAAGAAGTTGCAAGAAAAATATTTCTTCTATATGTGGAATGAGGAAATTAATGAAGCACGATTTGTCACTTCGTGGGACACTACAGAAGAAGATATTGACGATATGATACGGACGTTGGATGTCGTGTTTGGTTGACGGCTACCCCTATGGGTTTCCTGATGAGGATTTGTCTTGCCGGACTCATGGAAAGTTGTTACTTTTGTGGCCTAATCTATAAATCCGGCGATAAAATGAAACAGGCGGTTTGGTTGGCGGCGGCATTGATGATGTTGTTGCCATTGGGAAAAGTCTACTCGAAGGAGAGAAGCGAGCGCGAGAATAATACTTTGCGCATTATGAGTTATAACATCCGTAACGGTAGAGGAATGGACGATGTGGCCGACTTTCGGCGTACGGCGGCAGTGATCAATAAAGTTTGTCCCGATGTCGTGGCAGTACAGGAGATCGACAGTGTGACAGGCCGTAGTGGAGGAAAAGACGTCTTGCGGGAAATTGCCGGACTCACCCTGATGCATCATATGTATGCCCCGGTAATTGATTACGATGGCGGGAAATATGGTATCGGCATGTTGAGCAAGGAGAAGCCTCTTGGCTATCGTTATCTGCCCCTGCCTGGAAGGGAAGAAGCCCGTGCGCTGCTTGTCGTAGAATTTGAAAAGTATATTTATTGCTGTACGCACCTTTCGCTGACCGAGGAAGACCGGATGCTTTCCTTGCCGGTCATCAGGCAGGTGGCGGCTTCGGCAAACAAGCCTTTCTTTATAGCCGGCGATATGAATGCGCATCCCGGTTCAGAGTTTATCCGGCAACTGCAGAACGATTTTGTGATCCTGACGGATACGAAGAAGCCGACTTTCCCGGCTGATAGACCTGACGAAACTATTGACTATATTGCTGTCTATGCGAAAGATACGACTGCCTTTACCCGCATCTCATCCCGTGTATGGGATGAGCCGGCCGCTTCCGACCACCGCCCGATCATCACGGATATTATCTTCAATCAGCCTGCGGGCAAGATATTCCGTACGGAGCCCTATCTGCAAAATCCTGTAGGAAATGGAATTACGGTCATGTGGCAGACTACCGTCCCGACTTATAGCTGGGTGGAATACGGAACCGATAAGGAGCACCTGCAGAAGGCTCGTACGATCGTGGATGGGCAGGTGATCTGCAACGATCTGCAAAATAAAATCAGACTGGACGGACTGGAACCGGGAAAAACCTATTATTACCGGGTTTGTTCGCAGGAAATCATGCTCTATCAGGCTTATAAGAAGGTGTTCGGCGAAACTGCCGTTTCCGATTTCCATACTTTTACTTTGCCTACTACGACGGACACCGATTTTACGGCCATTATATTCAACGACCTGCATAAACATTCCGAGACTTTGCAGGCGTTGTATAAGCAGGTGAAGGATTTGAAATATGATTTTGTCGTTTTCAATGGTGACTGCATCGATGATCCGGCCAATCATGACGAGGCTACCTGCTTCCTCAGTGAACTGAACGAAACGGTCGGAGCCAATCGGGTCCCTGTGTTCTATATCCGTGGCAACCATGAGATACGCAATGCCTATTCGATCGGCCTGCGCAGTCTTTTCGACTATGTGGGCGATAAAACCTACGGCGCTTTCAACTGGGGCGATACGCGTATCGTCATGTTGGATTGCGGTGAAGACAAACCGGATACGCATTGGGTCTATTATGGGCTGAATGATTTTTCAGACCTGCGTAAGGCACAGGCGGGTTTCCTCAAGGAAGAGTTGGCGTCCAGAGCCTTCAAGAAAGCCTCTAAGCGGGTGCTGATCCATCATGTTCCCATCTTTGGGAAAGGAGAGGACTATGATTCGTATAATCCTTGCCGGGACGAGTGGGGGACGATCCTTGAGAAAGCACCGTTCGCTGTCAGTATCAATGCGCATACTCATCGTTTCGCTTATATCCCTGAAGGTTCTGACGGAAACAACTATCCTGTCGTAGTGGGCGGCGGTTACCGGATGGATGGCGCTACAGTGATGGTTTTGCAGAAGAAAGGAAAGGAGATGACTCTTCGTGTGCTGAATGCTAAAGGGGAAACATTAAAAGAACTGAATTTATAATAGACGAATAGTAAAGATATGAAACTAAACCTGGAAGAGCAGGAAGAAACGATTGAGCCGGTCGAAAAGACCGATCTGATTTATGGTATAGACGACCGTCCCCCTTTTAAGGAAGCCCTGTTTGCCGCTTTACAACATTTGCTGGCGATCTTTGTGGCGATCATTACGCCCCCGTTGATTATTGCCGGAGCCTTGAAGCTGGATCTCGAAACAACCGGTTTTCTGGTTTCGATGGCACTCTTTGCATCTGGCGTCTCGACATTCATACAGTGTCGCCGGATTGGTCCGGTAGGGGCGAAGTTGCTTTGTATTCAAGGAACGAGTTTTTCTTTCATCGGTCCGATCATAACGGCTGGACTGGCAGGAGGATTACCCCTTATATTCGGGGCGTGTATTGCGGCAGCCCCGATCGAGATGGTAATCAGCCGGACATTCAAGTATATGCGTTCTATCATAACTCCACTGGTATCGGGCATCGTGGTGCTGCTGATCGGACTTAGCTTGATCAAGGTTGGAGTCGTTTCATGTGGCGGCGGCTATGGTGCGATGGATAACGGGACGTTCGGGAGCATCCGGAATATAGGGGTGGCAGCGACAGTGTTGCTGAGTGTCCTGTTCTTTAACCGTTGCAAGAACAAGTATCTTCGTATGAGTTCGATCGTATTGGGGTTGTGCATCGGTTATGCGCTGGCCTATTTTCTCGGCATGGTCGATATGGCGGCGGCTTCTTCGCAAAGCCTGATGGGATTCAATATCCCGATGCCTTTCAAATATGGGTTGGATCTGAATTTCTCCGCCTTTGTCGCTATCGGCCTGGTGTATCTGATTACGGCGATCGAAGCTACTGGCGATGTGACGGCCAACTCGATGATCTCAGGAAAGTCAATAGAAGGAGAGGACTACCTGAAGCGTGTTTCGGGCGGCGTGCTGGCGGATGGGGTGAACTCCTTTATTGCCGGGATTTTCAATTCTTTCCCCAATTCGATCTTTGCGCAGAATAACGGTATTATCCAGCTGACGGGAGTTGCCAGCCGGTATGTCGGATATTATATCGCCGGTATGTTGGTGCTGTTAGGGCTGTTCCCTGTTGTCGGTGTTGTCTTTTCCTTGATGCCTGACCCGGTGTTGGGTGGGGCGACCTTATTGATGTTCGGTACGGTTGCGGCTGCCGGCATACGGATTATCGCTTCGCAGGAAATCAATCGGAAGGCTACTTTGGTTTTGGCGGTCAGCCTCTCGCTTGGCTTGGGTGTGGAGCTGATGCCGGATATCCTGAATACGGCGCCGGAAGCTGTAAAGGGTATTTTTTCGTCCGGGATCACAACCGGTGGACTTGCCGCTATTTTTGCAAATGTATTGATACGAGTCAAAGAAGATAAAACAGAATAAAAATGGAATTACTAAAACAACGTATTCTGCAGGATGGCAGATGTTTTCCGGGAGGGATTTTAAAGGTTGACAGCTTTATTAACCATCAGATGGATCCCATGTTGCTTTATAAGGTGGCAGAAGAATTTATTTATCGTTTCCGAGATGCGGATATCAATAAGATCGTGACGATAGAAGCAAGTGGTATCGCTCCGGCGATTATGGTGGGATACATCATGCATCTGCCTGTCGTTTTTATCAAGAAAAAACAACCGAAGACGATGGAGAATATGTTGTCTACCGTTGTCCACTCGTTTACGAAAGACCGCGATTATACGGTGTGTATCAGTAACAACTTTCTGACTGCCGATGACCGTATCCTCTTTATTGACGACTTTCTGGCGTATGGCAATGCCGCAATGGGCGTGCTCGACCTGGTGAAACAGTCTGGTGCCAAGCTGGAAGGAATGGGCTTTATCATCGAAAAAGCTTTCCAGAAGGGACGCGATGTGCTGAACGAAGCGGACGTGCGTGTAGAAAGCCTTGCCATTATCGACAGCCTGGAAAACTGCACGATCACCATCCGCTAATGATTTGAATAACCGTATGATATGGATTAGGAAGTGAAGGAACGGCTATAAGCCGTTGGGAGATTACGGCAGCGTGAAACGCATGCATGCCGTATTCTTCATGATCGGTAAACTCAGTATCTTTTCAGGAGGCAGTTTCTCCAGCTGCACGACGATGGCACGGTTGAAGCCTCCATGCCCGATCGCCAGAATCCGCTTTCCCGGAAACTCCTTTTTCAGGAAGTCGACAAAATCTCCCGCTCTTTTGTATAGGGCTTCTATGGTCTCCACGCTTTCCGGCAGTGTCGTAAAATCCATCTCATCCGCTACTTTCCCGGTATATATGTCCCAATCCATTTCGCGAAGAAGAGGAGTCGCCACCGGCTGCAATCCTTTCTGCCGGGCGACGGCCATTGCTGTGTTGTAGCTACGTGCGAGGTCGCTGCACACGATCACGTCCAACTCCTCCTTGTCCAGCGTTTCTGCTAATGCTTTGGCCTGCTGTTTGCCCAGTTCCGACAGATGGCCGGGGAGCTGGCCTTGCATAATATGCAATTTGTTTTCTTCCGTCTCGCCGTGGCGGCTCAGGATCAATTCTATCTGACTCATATCCGTTTTTTTATTTGGCGGTAAAGATAAATAAAAAAAGAGAACCAATTGCTTGATTCTCTTTTTACTGGTTGCGGAGGCAAGACTCGAACTTACGACCTTTGGGTTATGAGCCCAACGAGCTACCACTGCTCCACTCCGCGATATAGTTGCGATCATTCCCGATTGCGAGTGCAAAGGTACAAAAATATTCTTACAATCCAAATTTATTTACAAATAGTTTGTGTGATATTCTTGTACCCCGGTTCCCAAGCCTTAAGAAACAGCATTTTGACAGCTTATAAATCTTCCATTGAATCATGATTTTCTGTTTCGTATAGCCTCAGTTTGCTTTTCAACCGGTTAACTTCCTGTTGCAGAGATTCTACCCGGCCCAGCAAATGATGGATGGCGTCGATCCCCTCTATGTTGATAGACAAGTCGTAATACATACGAGTATATCGTTCTACGTCATACAATTGGGAGGCGGGAAGGTAGCTTTCCCCTTCTACCGTGTCTATCTCTATCAGGCCGCCTTTTTGTAATAGGTAGAGAAACGATGGTTCGATATGGCATATCCGGCAATATTCACTGACTATGATTAAATCTGTTTGCATAACAATCTCGTTTTTTAATTAAGACTTTGTATTTCGCGGAACAATTCTTTTTGTTTGTCCGTCAGGTTGGTCGGGATGTCGATGGAGTAGGTCACTATCATATCGCCGAACTTTCCTTCTTCCTTATAAACAGGGAATCCTTTTCCTCTCAACCGTACCTTTGTGTTGTTTTGGGTTCCCGGTTTGACTTTGAGCTTGGCTTTACTGTCCATTGTCTCGACAATCTGTTCGCCGCCGAGGATTGCCGTATATAGGTTTAAAGGAACAGTGACGTACAAGTCATCGCCCACTCGTTTGAACCGGCTGTCTTCCGGGATATGGAAGGTGATATACAAATCGCCTGCCGGCCCGCCATTTACACCCGGTCCGCCCTGTCCTCTCAGCTTGATGGTCTGTCCGTCGGCGATACCGGCCGGGATGGTGATACGCAGGTTTTTGCCGTTTACGGTGATGATCTGCTTGTGTGTCTTGGCAGCATCTGTCAAAGAGACCTGCAATTCTGTCGTGTAGTCTTGTCCGCGGAAACCGTGGCTGCGTCTGCCTCTGCCACCCATGCCGCCGAACATCTGTTCGAAGAAGTCGGAGAATTCGCTGCCGTCGCCGGAGCTGCTCCAGTAGGCTCCTCCGCCTTGCCCGTTTTGATATTGGCGATATTGCTGCTGTTGGGCTTCGAACTCGTCGGCGTGTTTCCAGTTTTCTCCATACTGGTCATATTTCTTCCGTTTCTCCGGGTCGCTGAGCACCTCATTGGCTTCATTTATTTCCTGAAATTTGCGGTGAGCGTCCGGATCATTCGGGTTCAAGTCGGGATGGTATTTCCGCGCAAGCTTTTTGTACGCCTTTTTGACGTCGTCCTGCGAAGCGCTTTTGTCTACTCCCAAAATTTTGTAATAATCTATATAGGCCATATTTATATATGTTATTAAGTCTGCTTCTTTTTCTGAATTTAATGCATATATAAAATAACAACAAATGTGCCAGAGAGTTCATGCCGGACTTAGCGCCTGTTTAAATTTTGTTCGACACTGTTTTGCTGTTTGTTTCCGAGGCTATTTATCTGTTTTCTTTATCGATGACAACACAAAGGTAGGGCCTCACGGCAGGCTGGAATACGCTTTCGGGAATATCGGCGAATATCGGTGAAGATAGGTGCAGAAATAGGTAGAATATAAATGCTATTATATTTTGAATATCAGCAATTATTGCTTATCTTTATAGGGCAATAAAACAATGGGATTATGATGCTGAATGAATTCGAAGTCAGGAGTTACGGGTGGCAGGAATTGGCGGTCCTTTACGGTCCGGATTTGATGCCGGCATCGGCTGGCAAACGGTTGTCCAAATGGGTGGGGGTCAATCCGGAGCTAAAGGCGGAGCTGCAGGGTAACGGTTGGAGGAAGGGGAAGAAGATGTTGACTCCCCTACAGGTGAGGACGATCGTGCAATATCTGGGTGAGCCTTGAAACAAGGGACTTCTGTGTGCGAAGTAAGGGACTTCGGCGTGTCAAACCACGAAGTTCGGGAGGTAAAAGACCGGACTTCCGGATGCGAAAGAAGGGATTTTTCTCGTACCAGTCGTATCTTTGCCTATGCCGGTTTAAAAAAAAGGTGCAAGGAAATACGGAAATAAGCCTATATATATATTAATATATTTATTTTAAGATGTAGGATTGAACCACAAGTAACGGAAAACCTCTGTAAGGCGCTTGTAATGAATGGTTTATATTGTGCTATTGACTGCACCGTTTTTATTTGAGATGAAATGTCAGATTTAGAGCCTGTTGCTATTTCCTTCAATAACAGTCTTATAGCAGTCAATTTGACCGTTTCCCCTGGTTCCGGATCGAATGTTTGTTCACGGAAGCTCCATAGGAAAATAAACAGAGGTTTTTTTTATGGGACTAATAAATTGAGGGAGGAGCTGAAAAAGAAAAACCTCCGATCCTGAAGAACCGAAGGTTTACTGAGTTGCGGAGGCAAGACTCGAACTTACGACCTTTGG
>OGFL01001277.1_pt1 | contig 18304 bp, 10 predicted proteins | sample 1570911 | NCBI WGS metagenome assembly OGFL01 (sample SAMEA2582050, study PRJEB24529) | metagenome | biome: Human gut stool | place: China | collected 2011 | reverse complement strand
CAGTTTTCTGAACTTCTTCGATTCCAGCATCAAGTTTGAACTGTCCTTTGTGAACATGGCAACGGACAGCACAGAGTTTGAGAAGAGCATCCGCATCCCTTACCAGCGGGATGGCTTTGATGATGTTCGCGCCGAGTATTCTCAAATGCTGCGCCAGCAGCTTGCCAAGGGCAATAATGGTCTGACCAAGACCAAATTTATCACCTTTGGCGTTGAGGGTGAGAGTATGCGGCAGGTCAAGGCACGGCTCGACCACATCCAGAACGACCTTTTGAACAACTTTCACAGGCTGGGTGTGCAGGCCAAGCCGCTGAACGGTGCCGAGCGGCTCAAACTCATGCACGATATGTTCAACATGGACGGTTCCAGCAAATTTCATTTTGACTGGAAAGACCTTGTGAAAAGCGGCCTTTCCGTCAAAGATGCCATTGCACCCACAGTTTTTGCGTTTAAGAACAGCCGCACTTTCCAAATGGGTGGCATCTACTGCGCCGCCAGCTTCCTGAGTATCACGGCCTCTGACATCAGCGACCAACTTCTGAAAGATTTTCTGGACATGGATTCCAGCCAGATTGTCACCATGCACATCCAGTCGGTAGACCAGAACCGTGCCATTAAAACAGTCAAGCGCACGATCACCGAACTTGACCGCAGCACCATTGAGGAACAGAAAAAGGCCATCCGTTCCGGGTATGATATTGACATTCTTCCGTCAGATTTGAAAACTTACGGCAGGGATGCCAAAGCCTTGTTAAAGGAATTGCAGTCGCAGAACGAGCGAATGTTTTTGGTGACATTCCTCGTTCTGAACACCGGGCGCACGGAGCAGGAACTGGAAAACAACATCTTTCAGGCCAGTTCTATTGCGCAAAAGCATAACTGCAATCTGTGCAGACTGGACTACCAGCAGGAGCAGGGTCTTATGTCTTCTCTGCCGCTGGCTGACTGCCAGATCGAGATTCAGCGCGGCCTGACTACCAGCAGCACGGCCATTTTCATTCCGTTCACCACACAGGAGCTTTATCAGTCTAGCAAGGAAAGCCTGTATTACGGCCTGAACGCGCTTTCCAACAACCTCATCATGGTGGACAGAAAAAAGCTAAAAAATCCGAATGGCCTTATCCTCGGCACTCCCGGCTCCGGCAAAAGTTTCTCGGCAAAACGTGAAATCGCCAACGCATTTCTCGTGACAGACGATGATATTATTGTGAACGACCCCGAAGGCGAATACTCCCCGCTGGTGAATCGGCTGAAAGGTCAGGTTATCAAAATCTCGCCCAACAGCACCCAGTTCATCAACCCGATGGACATTAACGCCAACTATTCAGAGGAAGATAACCCGCTGTCCCTGAAAGCAGACTTTATTCTTTCCTTGTGTGAACTGGTGGTCGGCGGCAAGGAAGGTCTGCTCCCGGTGGAAAAGACGGTCATTGACCGTTGTGTCCATTTGATCTACCGCAAATATTTCGCTGATCCCTGCCCGGAGAATATGCCGATCCTTGAGGATTTGTACAATGCCCTGCTCCAGCAGGATGAAAAAGAAGCCCATCATGTTGCCACGGCTCTGGAAATCTACGTCAAGGGCAGTCTGAACCTGTTCAACCACCGCACCAACGTGAACGTCAATAACCGAATTGTCTGCTATGACATCAAGGAACTGGGCAAGCAGATGAAGAAGCTCGGTATGCTCATCGTGCAGGATCAGGTCTGGGGGCGTGTCACTGCCAACCGCAGCAGCGGAAAGTCCACCCGATATTATATGGATGAGATGCACCTCCTCTTAAAAGAAGAACAGACTGCGGCTTATTCCGTGGAGATTTGGAAGCGTTTTCGCAAGTGGGGCGGCATCCCGACTGGATTAACGCAGAATGTCAAAGACCTGCTTTCTTCGCGTGAAGTCGAGAATATTTTTGAAAACTCGGACATGATTATCATGCTCAATCAGGCCGCTGGCGACCGTCAGATTTTGGCAAAGCAGTTGAACATCTCGCCCCATCAGCTTTCCTATGTGACCCACTCCGGCGAGGGCGAAGGGTTGCTGTTCTTCGGCAATGTCATTCTGCCCTTTGTTGACCGTTTCCCGACTGACCTTGAACTCTACCGCATTATGACCACCAAATTGGGTGAAGTGTCGGAGGGTGCGCAGAAATGAGCAATCCAAAGCTGAACTTCAAAGATGATTCTTCTGCAAAGAAAACCCGTTCTCCCCCGAAGAAAGCGAGGGTCGAACAGTCCACGCCCAAAAAGAAAAAACTGAAACTTGATGCAGACAAGGCCGCAGAGAAAGCCCAGCACTTGCGTTTTGGCAAAGCAGAACTGACCCCGGACGAACTGAGCCGTTTGAGCAAGGCGCAGAAACGCGAGATGTTCACTGCTCATGCCGCCCGGTCTGCGGCGCATCGGGAAATCGACCAGTACGAGGGAGATAATGTCGGTGTGCAGGCTCTAAGCGAGGGCGAAAAAACTGCCGGGAATGTCAGGGACATTTCCAAAAGCCGCTATGCCCGGAAGCTGAAAAAGAAAGCCAAGATGCAGGGCAAGAAGAAAACTTGCACCACAAAATCTGCCGCACAGGAAGCAACTGCGGCACAAAATGCAGGTGCATCCGGCACCAGCGAGGGGGCTTCCAACTGGCTCTCCCGATGGAAACAGCGGCAGGAAATCCACAAGAACTACTATGCTGCTGCCCGGTCAGGCGGCACAGCGGCGCAGACTGCTGGCGGCAAAAAGGCTGCATCCAGCAGTGCATCTGCGGCACGGTCTGGCGTAGAGCAAGTGGTGGACAAGGGCAAAAGTGTAGTCAGCACGGCAGTAAACGGCCTTATGACTGCGGCGAAAAGCAACGCGCACGTTCTGGTGATCGTGGGCGTTTTTGTTTTGCTCATTCTTATGGTCATGTCGGGCTTTTCCTCCTGCGGCATCCTCTTTTCGGGCGGCACACAGGTGTCCGGGCAGACCATCTACACCGCCGAGGACAGAGATATTCGCGGTGCAGAGCAGGACTACAAGAAGCTGGAAAAGGAACTGGACAAGAAAATCAAGCGCACTCCGCAAGACCATCCGGGCTACAACGAGTATCAATACCATCTTGACCCCATCGAGCATGACCCATGGCAGCTCACATCTTTCCTGACTACCCTGTATGATGATTACACCCGGTCAGAGGTGCAGGGCAAGCTGAAGGAAATCTTCAAAAAGCAATATAAGCTAACGACATGGGTGGAGGTGCAGATACGGTACAAAACCGTGTGGGTCATCAGTCCGGCTGGAATCCCGGTTCCTACGCAAGTGCCGTATGAATACAAGATTTTTCACACCAAGCTGGAAAACAAAGGTCTGGAGGTCGTTATCCGCGAAGAACTGACCGAAGATCAGTGGAAGCGGTACGAGATTTTTCAGGATACGCTGGGTGGTCGGCCATACCTGTTCAACGGTGGATTGCCGCCCGGTGGCTCAGATGGCTCCGGCACACCCGGCATCGACTATACCGTTCCTGCGGAAGCACTGACTGACAGCGAGTTTGCGGCCATCTACGAGGAAGCAAAGAAATACGTTGGCACACCCTACGTTTGGGGCGGTTCCACCCCGGAAACGGGCTTTGACTGCTCCGGCTACGTCTGCTGGGTCTACAATCAGAACGGCTACGATGTTGGCCGTACCACTGCCAACGGCCTATGGAACAAGTGTCAGCACATTTCCGAAGCAGAAGCGAAACCCGGTGATCTGGTTTTCTTCAAGGGAACGTATGACACCCCCGGCATGAGCCATACCGGGATTTATCTCGGCAACGGCATGATGGTGTCCGCTGGCGACCCCATCAAATACGCAAATATCCACTCGTCCTACTGGGAGAAGCATCTCGCAGGATTTGGACGGCTTTCAAAATGAAATGGAGGGTTTACTATGAGCGAAAAACTGGAAAAACTGCGCGCAATGCTCGAAAAAGAGAAAGATCGGCGCATCAAGCTGAACAACCGCATCGAGATTCTGGAACGGAGGATTCAGGAGGCCGAAGCCGCCGAAGTGAACGAGATGGTGCGCACCGCCAAGGTCACACCGGAGCAGCTGGCTGCACTGTTACGGCAGTCCGCCACTTCCACCCCGAACCCGGCTGCTTTGGCCGCTGTGGGCGCAACTTTCGACAAGGAGGATGATTCGGATGAAGTTTAAGAGATTTGGCGCACTGCTGGTGTCGGCGGTGCTGTGCATCGGCATGGCAGCTCCCGCTTTCGCCTTTGAGGGCGATTCCACCCCGGTGGAACAGCCTGTTCTGCCGGAAATCGTGGAGGAAGATACTGTTACCATCACGGATGAGGAATCCGGCGCACTGACCCCGGAGGGCAATCTGACGCTGGTGGACGACTACTACACCAATTATTCGGACGGTTCCGGCCAGCAGTTCATTACGCTTGTCAGCAAGTCGGGTGCGACTTTTTATCTGGTCATTGACCGAAACAGCAAAGGGGCGCAGACCGTCCACTTTATGAATCTGGTGGACGAAGCAGACCTTTTGGCTCTGATGGAAGAAGATGCTGCCGATGCTTATACCGCTGAAAAAGAAGCTGCGGCAAAAGCTGAACAGGACAAGCTGAAAGCCGAGGAAGAAGCCAAGAAAGCCGCAGAAGAAGCAGAGAAAGCGGCGAACGCACCCAAAGAAAACAAGGTCACAAAGTATGCTGCGGCGTTTCTCGGTGTCATTGCCCTGATCGCACTGGCGGCTGGCGGCGGTTTCTATTTCTTCATCCAGCAGAAGAACAAGAAGCAGGCTGAAAAAGAAGCCATTGACCCGGATGCAGACTATACAGAGGATAAGGGCAGCTTTGAGATTCCCCCGGAGGATGATTCCGATGAAAACACTTCTGAGGAACAGGACGTGACACCCATCTGATTTTAAGGCGGCGTTCTGCCGCCTACATATCGAATCCGAAACAGATTGGAGGGATTGTTTATCGCAAAATTGATCGTGACCGAAAAACCATCCGTTGCCATATCTTACGCCAAAATTTTAGGTGTGCATGGGCGGCAGGATGGCTACCTTGAGGGCAACGGCTATCTTGTAAGTTGGTGTGTCGGGCATCTGGTGGAACTTGCGCCGCCCAGTGCCTACGGGGAGCAGTATGTAAAGTGGAACATTGCAGACTTGCCCATCCTGCCGGAGAAATGGCAGTATCTGGTGTCTGCCAGCACCAAAAAACAGTTTGGCATCCTGAAAAAACTCATGCATCGGGCAGACGTTAATACTGTGGTGAACAGTTGTGACGCAGGACGTGAGGGCGAACTGATCTTCCGGCTGGTGTATGAGCAGGCCGGATGCAAAAAGCCTGTTTCCCGGCTGTGGCTGTCCAGCATGGAGGATTCCGCTGTCCGGGCGGGCTTTGCAAATCTGAAACCGTCAACAGAATATGATGCGCTATATCAGGCTGCACTCTGCCGGGAACGTGCCGATTGGATGGTCGGCATCAACTGTTCCCGGCTTTTTTCCTGCCTGTATGGTCGGCCTTTGGCGGTGGGCAGAGTAATGACCCCGACACTCGCCATGACGGTGGAGCGCGAAGCCGCCATTGCCGCCTTTGTGCCGAAAAAATTCTACACGGTGGCTCTGGAACTGACCAGCGGTTTTGTGGCATCCAGCCGCCGCATTTCTGAAAAAGCGGCAGCTGAAAAGCTGCTTGCGGGGTGCAGAGAGGAGATGGTGTCCACGATCCAGAAAATCACGCGCAAGGAAAAGGCCGAAAATCCGCCGCCGCTTTATGACCTCACCACGCTCCAGCGCGATGCCAACCGCCTGTTGGGATACAGTGCGCAGCAGACGTTGGACTATGTGCAGTCGCTTTATGAAAAACAGCTCACCACCTATCCGCGCACCGATAGCTGCTATATTGCTGACGAGGATGAGGAAATGCTGGAAGAGCTGGCCGAGGAATTGGAAGATTTTCTCGGCTTTGTCAGCGAGGATGCCGACGATGATGTTCCCCGGACGCGGCGCACCGTCAATCGGCAGAAAGTCACCGACCACCACGCTATCCTGCCTACTCGTAGTATGCTGCAAGCCGATTTGGATGCTCTGCCCAAGGGCGAACGGAACATTTTGAAGCTGATTATCGCCAGAACCTTGATGGCAGTCAGCAAACCTTTCCGGTATCTGGAAACTCTGCTCACCACCGAATGTGCAGGCGAAGAATTTACAGCCAAGGGCAAAGAGATTCTGGAAGAAGGCTGGAAAGCGGTGGAGCGCAAGGTTCTGGCCGATATTCTGAACCGCAAAAGGGAGTTCACTGCTCTGCCGCAGGTGGAGGAAAGTGAGTGCGGCATTCTCAATGCAGAACTGAAAGAGGGACAAACGTCCCCTCCGAAGCATTTTACCGAAGATACGCTCCTGCACTCGATGGAAACTGCCAGTGCGGACAGTATGCCGGAAGGCGTGGAGCGTCAGGGCATCGGCACTCCGGCCACTCGTGCCGCCACCATCGAAAAGCTGGTACAGAAAGGCTTTCTGGAGCGCAAGGGCGACAAGAAAACAAAGGTGCTGCTGCCCACCGACAAAGGCAAAGCCCTTATCACGGTGATGCCCGAAGAAATCCAGTCCGCTGATATGACCGCCGACTGGGAAACAAAACTGCTGCGCGTAGAGCGCGGCGAAATGGAGCCGGAAACATTTATGACTGAAATCAACGATATGATCTCCTCGCTGGTAAACACCACCGAGGCCGTGAAAGGAGCGAGTGCGCTTATGAAAAACAAAGTGATTGGTGTCTGCCCGAACTGTGGCAATTCCGTTGTGGAGCGTGAAAAGGGGTATTTCTGTGAGAACCGCGAGTGCCGTTTCGTGCTGTGGAAAGATAACGCTTTCTTTAAGCGGCTGGGCAAGCGGATGGACGCTCATGTAGCGGACAGGCTGCTGCGGGATGGCCGAGTGCGCCTGAAAGACTGTAAGAGTTCCAAGGGCAAGACCTACAATGCTACTGTCCTGCTGTCCACCGAAGCCGATGGCCGCAGCAAGTTTTCGCTGGAATTTGAGGGTGGCCGCTGATGGAGCAGAAGAAGGAAGCAATCTACCTCATCAATGATGAACGCTATCTGCACCTCCGGGAGAACGGCGCAGGTGTCGGCTTTGCTACCTATAATAAGGTGACGGGCGAACCTCTGGAAAGCGGGCAGATCTCCGAAAAAAATCTGCCGCCGGATGGCAGGAACATGATGTCTGCTGCCCGGAACTGGTATCTGTTTGAACTTTCGGACGATGACCGTAAGGCCATCCAACTTGAAAGCGTAAAAATCCTTGAAACCATCCCGCAGGCTGGCATCGGCAGGCGGCGTATCTGGGAACCCGAAACGATACCGCCCGATATTCGGCTCATCAACAGCTATTACGACGATCTTCACCGCGTTCCTGATGGTGGTGTGATTCAGGTGGACTACCCGGATGGCCGTAGTTTTACGTCACGGCTGGAATATCTGGACGATTACCATTTTGACATGGGTGGTCTGGGCAATGTGTTCCACATCTGCCAGTTTGCTGAGGTGATGGAACGCAATGGAGCCGACTATTACCCAGAGATTCAGACACAGGATGAACAGGGCGCATGGGAATTGGGCGGCAAGGGTTATCTTGCCATCCAATCTACCGATGAGGGCTGGAACTACACCATTTACCACAGCGACTTCTCCGTGATGGATGGCGGTCAGGTCGATGCCCCGGAACTGACGATTCAGGAAGTCCGGGAGCAGATTCTGGAAGCGCACCACATGGAAAAAGGTCGGCGGCTGTTGCAGGATTATGATTTTGTGATGGACAGAGCCGCAGAAGCTGAAAAATTGGGGCTGAACCAGCGGCACTCTACGCTGGAAAAGCTGGCTGCTCTTGCTGGCACAAAAGAAAAATGCGATGCCCCGGAGTGCAGCCCTATCGGGTGCAGGAAAGCGAGGGATGCTCATGAACTTTAATGGTGAAGAACTGATGCTGATGATCCTCTACAATCCCGGCACCCGGCTGGGGCTGATGCAGGAGCTGCGGCTCATGCAGTGCTACCTGATGCCCGATGAAACCGCCCTGCGAGAATTGTCCGAGCAGGTCATTGAAAAGCTGAAACTTATGACCGATGCTGAATTTGCCGAGTTGGAATTTCCGCTCGACTAAATTTTTGCCGCCGCTTGGCGGCATACATATCCTCTTTTGTAATGGCAAACAATATGGTATAATTCAAATGATATAGCTATTTCATAGCCAATCTATATGGAGGATACTATGACTGACGAAGAACGCGAATCCAAACAAGGCTCTATTGATATCAGAAAATTGCCTGGATATGAAGTCAATATTCGTTTGACTTCATTCATAGATGCCATTTTAGTGTGTAATGCCAATGCCGTAAGTTTCCGAAAATGGCACGATAAGATAAACACCCCTGCTCTTGTGGTGATGCTTAAGGAACCAGCAAATTATTCCCTACGCCATGAAACCAATCTCGAACTTCAGCGACAATTTTCAAATTTCTTGATGTCAGCATTTGCAGTAAGAGATCACTGGTATGCACTCAGAAATGAATATTACATCGGCACAGCAGTGAATGAAAAAATAAACGCGTTCACAAGTGAAACGTTTGGAAAAAATGAGTTGGCATCTTTTATGCACGATTTCAGAAATTATATTACCCATAAAGGCTATCCACTAGTCAGTCAAACATTTTCTGAAAAAGATCATCGCCTTATTAACGATGTCCGTTTTGAAAAAGAGCAATTATTAGAGTACAAAAAGTGGTCTACACTTTCAAAACAATATATAAACCGTATCGAGAATAGCATTAGCCTTATTAGTTGTGTTTCGGAATATTCGGAAATTCTCAGGCTCTATTATTATACTCTCGTTAAAATGCTCGAAGAGTGGCATAAAGAAGATCTTTCATTACTCAAACACTATAAAGATTCATACGGCTTAAAAATCAACATCGTTCAAACAAAACTCCCTCAATAAAATATATTCGTATGCGAGTGGTATCGACCACTCGTTTTTTATTTTTACAAAAAATGAAAGGAGGAACGCCATGCCAAATAAAACGCAAGAATACCTCAACCTTGCCCAGCAAACGGCAAAAGAGCTGACTCGGTATTGGGAAAACTGGACGGACTACCTGACCACTGCATCCCGGCTGTACAAGTACAACTATGCAGACCAGCTCATGATTTACGCCCAGCGTCCTGATGCCACCGCCTGCGCCAGCTTCGACCTCTGGAATGATCGCATGAATCGCTATGTCCGGCGCGGCTCCAAAGGCATCGCCTTGTTAGACCAGTCCAGCAGTGTGCCGCGTCTGCACTATGTTTTTGATGTGAGCGATACCGGGGTGCGCCGCAATTCTCGTGACCCGGAGGTGTGGCAGCTCGGCCCCGATCTGATGCAGCCTGTGTCGGAAATGCTTGCCAGAGAGTACGGTGTTCAGCAGGAAAATCTCGGCCAGCAAATCGCGGACATCTGCGGCAGGCTGGTGGATTCCTATTGGGATAACAACAGCGGTGACATTCTCGACATCGTTGACGGCTCTCTCCTGATGGGGTATGATGAAGCCGGACAGGAGTTCCAGTTCAAATCTGCCGCCGCAATCAGCATCACCTATGCTGTTCTCGAACGCTGCGGCTTTGAGCCGGAAGGTCATTTTGACCGGGACGATTTTCAGGCGATCTTCTCCTTTTCCACTCCTGCCGCTGTGTATGCACTGGGCACCGCAGTCAGCGAGTGCAGCCGTGGGTTGCTGCGCAGCATCGAAAGAACTGTAAAGACGACCATTCGCCGTCGTAACGTAGAAAGGAGCCAATATGAATATGAACAGCAGGAACGTGACCTACTCGAAAGTCGGAGATTATCTGCTTCCGAACCTGACCCTGCCCCAGCAGGAGAAAGCATTGGGCAAGTACGGGCGACTGCGCCGGACTTACCTGATGAAGCATCGCCCGGTACTGTACAACTCGATGCTCCTGTCGGGAACTCTGCATCCGCACCTGTTGGAAGTGGAGCAGAGCGCGGAGAGCCGGATACAGCAGACCATGCAGAAGCTGCTGGAGCAGAATCCGGCTCCGAACAAAGAGCAGCATCAGATGGAGTGGGTGCAGCACATGAACAGCCTGAACGCACAGGCCGAGGAACTGGTGATGAACGAGCTGATTTACAGCTAAGTTTCTTCGACACCCACATTCCTACCGAAGCGAAACAAATTGAATCCATCGACCAAGCGGAGAGCGAAAAATCGCCCTCCGCTTTCTCTTTGTCACAGGCCGACATTGAAAATGCTCTGCGGAGAGGCTCCAACTTTGAAAACAGCAAACTTCGGATATGGAAAATTTATCAGTTGCAGCCTGACCGAAACCTCCGGGCAAAAGCTCTTGCCAAAGAATATGCTCCAAACGGACCCGGTGGCTCCTCGCACACCTATCTGGATGGAAGTCGCGGCTGGCTTGACCATGACAGCAAGGGCTTGACGTTTGAACACTATCCAGACCACCAGAAAATTCTTCTTCGCTGGAATCAGGTCGAAAAGTATATCGACCTGATGATTCAGTCTGACCGCTATCTGTCCGACAAAGAAAAAAGAATCATCGACTTTCCCCTTGAACTGAACGACACCAGTGCTGCCGAATACACTGCATTAAAAGAGCAGTACCCGGACACTCTCATTGGTTTTGAAGCTGGCGGCAATTTTATGTTCTATGGCGAAGATGCCGCCAAGGTCGCAAAAATCATCAACAGTGCTTTGTTCATGAGAAACACTGCACTGGGCGAAGTTCAAATCACGGGCTTTCTCCCTAGCTTATGGGCAAAAAGAGCAAAAGAATTGTGGTCTGCGGGCAATGATGTGTACCTTGCCGGGTTAAACGAGGATGGCACTCACCACCAGACCAAGCACTTGCGCAAAGAGGACTATCTGCCCATCGGCTCCGTTATCAATATGGATGACCGGAAATTTCGGGTCGATAGCGTGGATTTTGACAAGGACAAAGTTTCCTTGCAGGATATGGCTCTGGCCGATGCCCGGATGCCGATTTTCCGGGAAGAGCCGCTGACTGTTGTCCGGGAACTGTACGAACAGCAGGATGAAGCCCTTGATACTGCTCCAGAAAAAACTCCCGATTACAATGTCGGTGATTCCGTTGTTGTAGACCTTCCAACCCGAACCATCGAGGGAACTATTGGCTATGTAGGCGAAACCGATGTGCGCATCGACACCAGTGCACAGGGCTATTCGTGGAGCAATGAGGTACTGAACAAGCAGCAGTTCGAGGATGGACTGCGGCAGGATGAGCCGGAACTTTCCGATGAAGAACTGGATAAGCTGCCCACCTCTGTGGAAGTTAACGGCGAATGGCAGACTTTCCCGGATGCCGCTGCCGCAGACAAAGCTCTGAACGCCGAACCTGTGCCGGAAGCTGCCGGAAACTTCCACATCACGGACGATCATCTGGGCGAGGGCGGCGCAAAACAAAAATATGCCCGGAACGTTGAAGCCATCCGCACCCTGTTCCAGTTGGAGCAGGAGCATCGTGGAGCCACCGCCGAGGAACAGCAGATTCTTTCGCAGTATGTCGGCTGGGGCGGTCTGCCGGATGTCTTTGACCCAGACAAGGGCAACTGGGCAAAAGAATATTCCGAATTGAAAGGTCTGCTTTCCGAGGACGAATATGCTGCTGCCCGTAGTTCCGTTCTGAACGCCCACTACACCAGCCCTACCGTTATCCGCGCCATCTATGATGCAGTCGAGAAAATGGGGTTCCGCAACGGCAACATTCTGGAGCCGAGCATGGGCATCGGCAACTTTTTTGGTATGCTGCCGGACACCATGCAGGACAGCCGCCTATACGGTGTGGAGTTGGACAGTGTCACAGGCCGTATCGCCCAAAAGCTCTACCCGGATGCCAACATTAAAGTTGCCGGATTTGAAACCACTGACCGCCGCGACTTCTATGACCTTGCAGTGGGCAATGTTCCTTTTGGCCAGTACCGGGTAAACGACAAGGCGTACAACAAATTAGGTTTCAGCATCCACAACTATTTCTTCGCCAAGGCCATCGACCAAGTGCGTCCGGGCGGCATCGTGGCATTCGTCACCAGTCGCTACACGCTGGACAGCAAAGATTCTTCTGCCCGCAAGCACATTGCCGAACGTGCTGATCTGCTGGGTGCTATCCGTCTGCCGAACACTGCGTTCAAAGCAAACGCAGGAACAGAAGTCGTCAGCGACATTATTTTCCTCCAAAAACGTGACCGCCCTATCGACCATGAGCCGGACTGGGTGCAGCTTGGCAAAACGGAAGATGGCTTTGCCATCAACAGCTATTTTGTAGACCATCCAGAGATGGTGCTGGGTGAACTGACTTCCGAAAGCACCCAGTATGGCCGGGAGGAATGCACTGTGCGTCCCATCAAGGGCGCAGTGCTGGTGGACCAGCTTGCAGAAGCCATCCAGCATATTGAGGGGCAGTTCACGGAAGTCGAGGTCGAAACACCAGATATTGCGGATGCTGAAAATGAGCGGCACATTCTCCCGGCTGACCCAGATGTGAAGAATTTCTCTTACACGGTGGTTGATGGTGAGGTGTATTATCGGGAAAATTCCGTCATGACACAGGTGGAGCTGTCCGACACCGCCAAAGGCCGTGTGACCGGGATGGTGGAGCTGCGGCAAATCGTCAATGAGTTGATCGACCAGCAGCTGAACGACTACCCGGATGCCGACATTAAAGCAACGCAGGAAAAGCTGAACACTGCCTACGATGCTTTTTCCGCCAAATATGGCTTGTTGAATGACCGCAAAAACGGCAGATTATTTGAGCAGGATTCTTCTTACTATCTGCTGTGTTCTCTGGAAAATTTGGACGAGCAGGGGCGGCTCAAGAGCAAGGCGGCGATGTTCACCAAACGCACCATCCGCCCGGAATGTACTGTCACCAATGTAGACACTCCTACGGAAGCCCTTGCGGTGTCCATCGGAGAGCGTGGCCGGGTGGACTTGCCCTATATGGCAGAACTGCTCGGCACTCCCGGTGACTATGAGCGCATCACCAGCGAACTGTCCGGCGTGATTTTCAAAGACCCCGGCGCAGACCCTACCGACCCGGAAGCAGGTTGGCGAATGGCAGACGAATACCTGTCCGGCAATGTTCGGGCAAAGCTGCGCATGGCTCAGCTTGCCGCCGAAACTAACCCGGAGTTTGCAGTTAACGTCACTGCACTGGAAAAAGCACAGCCGAAAGATCTTGAAGCATCTGAAATTGATGTGCGGCTGGGCGCAACATGGCTTGCTCCAGAAATTATCCAAAAGTTTATGGCAGAAACATTCCAGATTCCCTACTATCTGCGCCATGCAGTCAAAGTGAGATATTCTCCCTATACCGCAGAATGGCGCATTGAGGGCAAGTCGGCCATGGGCAGAGGTGACATCATCTCCTCCGAAACCTACGGCACCTCCCGCGCCAACGCCTACAAGATTCTGGAAGACACGCTCAACCTGAAAGATGTGCGCATCTATGACGCTATCGAAGATGAAGAAGGCAAGCTGAAGCGCATCCTGAACAAAACGGACACCATGCTGGCACAGCAGAAGCAGCAGGTCATCAAGGATGCCTTTGCCAACTGGATCTGGAAAGACCCCCAGCGGCGCATTGCACTGGTGAAACAGTATAATGAACTGTTCAACAGCAGCAGGCCACGAGAATACGATGGTTCCCACATCCACCTTGTCGGTATGAACCCGGAAATCACCCTCCGGGAACATCAGCGCAATGCCATTGCTCATGTGCTTTATGGCGGTAATACGCTGTTGGCACACGAGGTAGGAGCAGGAAAAACTTTTGAAATGGCGGCATCCGCAATGGAAGCAAAACGCCTTGGCTTGTGTCAGAAAAGCCTATTTGTCGTTCCCAATCACTTGACGGAGCAGTGGGCTTCGGAGTTCCTGCACCTATACCCCAATGCAAAGCTGCTGGTAGCGCGGAAAAAGGATTTTGAAACGGCCAACCGCAAAAAGTTCTGCGCCCGGATTGCAACCGGGGATTATGATGCGGTCATTATCGGTCACAGCCAGTTTGAGCGGATTCCGCTTTCCTATGAGCGGCAGGAACGCATTATTCAGGAACAGATCGATGAAACGCTTGCCGCCATCGAAGAACTGAAAGCCAATGCAGGCGAGAATTTCAGCATCAAGCAGATGGAAAAGACCCGTAAGACGCTGGAAACAAAACTGGAAAAGCTGCGCTCCGATGCGAGAAAGGACGATGTTATCACCTTTGAGCAGTTGGGCGTTGACCGACTTTTTGTAGACGAATCGCATTTTTATAAGAACCTCTTTTTAACCACAAAAATGCGCAATGTCGCTGGTTTGTCCACATCGGAAGCCCAGAAATCGAGCGATATGTTCGGCAAGTGCCGCTATCTGGACGAGATCACAGGCGGGCGCGGCGTGGTATTTGCAACGGGAACTCCCGTGAGCAACTCCATGTCGGAACTGTATACGGTCATGCGCTATCTGCAATACGGCACACTCCAGCAGAAAGGGTTGACGCATTTCGACTGCTGGGCATCGACCTTTGGCGAAACCACCACCGCCATCGAACTCGCCCCGGAGGGTATGGGCTATCGGGCGAGAACGCGTTTTGCAAAGTTTTTCAATCTCCCGGAACTGATGTCGATGTTCAAAGAAGTTGCTGACATCAAGACCTCCGACCAACTTCATCTGCCTGTGCCGGATGCAAAGTTTGAAACTGTGGTGGCGAAACCGTCCGAGATTCAGAAAGAAATGGTGCAGGAACTGAGCAAACGTGCTGCAAAAATCCACTCCGGCGCAGTGGATGCGTCCGAGGACAATATGCTGTGCGTCACCAACGATGGCCGAAAGATCGGTCTGGATGTCCGCCTGATGAACCCCATTCTGCCGGATGACCCCAACAGCAAACTGAACACTTGTGTTCGGAATGTGCTACAAATCTGGGAAGATGGCAAGGAGCAAAAGTTGACACAGCTTTTGTTCTGCGACCTTTCGACACCGAAAAATGATGGCAACTTCAATGTCTATGAGGACATTCGCAAAAAGCTGATCGCTGCCGGTGTGCCGGAAAACGAGATTGAGTTTATCCACAACGCCGACACCGAAGCGAAAAAGGCAGCATTGTTCTCCAAAGTACGCTCCGGCGATGTGCGCGTCCTGCTGGGCAGCACGGCAAAAATGGGCGCAGGAACCAATGTGCAGCAGCGTCTTGTGGCAGTGCATCATCTGGATGTCGGCTGGAAACCCAGTGATATGACCCAGCGCAATGGTCGCATTATCCGTCAGGGCAATATGAATAAGGAAGTCAAGGTGTTCAATTACGTCACAGAGGGGACATTTGACAGCTACTTGTTTCAGACTCTTGAGAATAAACAGCGATTCATCAGCCAAATCATGACCTCAAAATCCCCAGTTCGCTCCTGCGATGATGTGGATGAACAGGCATTGTCCTATGCGGAAATTAAGGCATTGTGCGCAGGAAATCCGTTGATTAAAGAGAAGATGGATCTCGATGTGCAGGTCGCAAAGCTGAAAGTTCTGAAAGCCGATCATCAGAGCCAGAAGTTCCGTTTGGAGGATAAGCTGCTCACAAAATTCCCAGCTGACATTCAGGAAACGAACGCCTATCTTGCCGGAGTGAAATTGGATGCAGAACTTGCTACCGCCCATCCGCAGGAGAAAGAGGGCTTCTGCGGCATTACCATCAAGGGTGTGACCTACGATGAGAAAAAGACCGCTGGCGAACGGCTTCTCCTCGCTTGCTCCGAACTGCCTAACAGTGAGGAAAAAGTGATCGGCAGCTATCGCGGTTTTGAACTGTCCTTGCGTTTCGACACCTATCACAGCGAATATCAGGCTCTTTTGAAAGGTCAGCGGAAATATCCGGTAGCACTGGGCAAAGACCCACTTGGCTGCATCATCCGTCTGGACAATTCTTTGAACAATTTCCCAGAACGCATTAGTTCCGTCGAAAACGAACTGGCCACGCTTAAACAGCAGCAGGCGGCGGCACAGATTGAAGTGGAAAAGCCGTTCCCGCAGGAAGAAGAGCTGGCTGAAAAGTCAGCTCGCCTTGCGGAGCTGAACGCACAGTTGGATATGGATGAAAAAAGCCACGAGCCGGAACAGGATGAGGAACCTCGCCGTTCCTCGGTGCTGGCGGCTCTGGAAGAAAAGTCTGATAAGGTAGAGCCCATCAAGCCGTTCAAAAGCTATCTGGACAAGGATGGTGATGCTCGATGAATGGCCTCCGCGACCAGCAGTTGCATTTCCGTGTCAGCAAGCAGGAACTGGAACGGATCTGGAGCAAGATGGAATCCAGCGGTATTTTGAGCATTGGCTCTTATCTGCGAAAAATGGCTCTGGACGGTTACTGCCTGCGTTTGGATTTGCCAGAGTTGCGGCGCATGGCCTATCTCCTGCAAATGTGCAGCAACAATCTCAACCAGTATACCAAAGCTGCCAACGAAAACGGTCAGGTCTATGCCGCCGATCTGGAGGACTTGCGCACCCGGCTGGATGAGCTGATTGTTATTGGCAGAGAGATTCTTTCCCGGCTGGCTGACCTCTGATTTTCACCCCACGGCTTTAGCTGTGGGGCTACATATTATATAAGGATAAAACTGTGGGAGGTGGTGGGCATGGCCGCAACACGCTTGATTGCGCTGCACAAAAATAAGGGAAAATCCGTGGCGACCTGTTTGAAAAGCCGCACAGACTATGCACAAAACCCGGAGAAAACCAAACAGGGTGAACTTGTCAGCAGCTACGAGTGCAGCCCTCTGACGGTGGACGAAGAATTTATGCTGTCCAAGCGGCAGTATGAACTTGCCACTGGACGTAGGCAGAAAAGTGATGTGATCGCCTATCAAATTCGGCAGTCGTTCAAGCCCGGTGAGATCACCGCCGAAGAAGCCAACAAGGTGGGCTATGAACTTGCCATGCGGTTTACCAAGGGCAAGTATGCGTTTATTATTGCCACCCACACAGACCGGGAACACATTCATAATCACATTATCTACAACTCCACTGCGCTGGACAGCACCCGGAAGTTCCGGGACTTTTTATTGTCCGGGCTGGCCGTGCAGCGGTTGAGCGATTTGATCTGTCTGGAACATCAGCTGTCTGTTATTGAAATCAAGCCGTACCGAGAACGGCAGAAGCGCACTCTTTATCCTCCCAGAGAAAGCAATCGTGATAAGCTGTGTGCCGTAATCGACAACATCTTGCTGAGCGAGAAACCTGCAAGTTTCGAGGGCTTTCTTCAAAAGCTGGAACAGCGGGGCTACGAAATCAAACGGGGAAAGTACACTTCGGTCAAAGGAACACGGCAGAAGCGCTTTATCCGTTTTCGGACACTGGGAGCAGGATACAGTGAAGATGAAATCAAGGCGGTCATTGCAGGAGATGCCGAACACTGCCCACATCAGAAGCAGCCGCCAAAAGAGAAACCGTTCAATCTTCTGGTGGATGTGCAGGCAAAGCTGGCCGAGGGCAAGAACATCGGCTATGCACGGTGGGCAAAAAAGTACAATCTGAAAGAAATGTCCAAGATACTGATTTTCTTGCAGGAGAAGAAAATCGGCAGCATCGAGGAAATGCAGGAGCGTGTGGACGCTGCCACTGCCCGCTATCACGAACTGGGCGATTCCATCAAGGCGGCGGAAACACGCATGGCCGAGATTGCTGTACTGCGGACGCACATCGTCAACTACGCAAAAACGCGCCCGGTGTACGATGCCTACCGCAAGGCCGGATACAGCAAGCGATTTCTGGAAAATCATCGCGCAGAGATCACGCTGCACAAGGCAGCGAAAGCTGCCTTTGATGAATCCAATTTGAAAACGCTCCCCAAGGTCAAGGAGCTGGACGCAGAATATTCTAAGCTGCTGACAGAAAAGAAAGCACTCTACCCGGACTACCGCAAAGCGAAAGACGAGATGCAGGAACTTCTTCGTGCGCAGCGCAACGTAGAACTGTTCTTTGCCGAAGAAAAGAACACCACCGAGAAAACGCAGTCCCGATAAACGATGACAGCCTAGGATTCTTCCGTTGTGGAGAGTCCTAGGCTGTCTTTTTTGTTACAGAAGTGTTTGGAACAAATGCGCAGCCTGCATCGGCACGATGCAGATCGAAAGGGGTTTGGGCACAGCCCAACAAGCATTTTGAATTTGGATTTGAAAAATACGATTCAAAAATTGCAAGTTGGTACCAACTTGCCCTGCTTGCTACAATTGTGTTGGTTCTGAAAGGTTCACAGCCAGTGAGCTATACAG
>OGFL01001248.1_pt1 | contig 18596 bp, 10 predicted proteins | sample 1570911 | NCBI WGS metagenome assembly OGFL01 (sample SAMEA2582050, study PRJEB24529) | metagenome | biome: Human gut stool | place: China | collected 2011 | reverse complement strand
GTTAAGGTCGGATTTGATTGATTTATATACTGAGTTTTGTATTAAATGTGCACAGTCAGAAAAATCTTCAATGAATGATGAGTTGATTGACTTTTTTAAAGAGGCGATTAATCATTTTGATGATGATGTACTTCAAATTATGGAATTAAAGTTGCAAGAAACACAGCATAAATCTGAAACTTTGAAACAAGATTATGAATCATTGAAATTGAGTTATATGACAGCGTTAGAGAATATAAAATTATTTCAGTCAATGGATGATTTAGAGGATAATGATAAAGAAGTTAGAATTCTAAAAAATATATATTTGTGTTTGCCTAAAGTTTTGGATATAGAAAATCCTATAGATGGTTTTAATGATGTATGGGAGAAAGTATCTAAAGATAGTCGTAGAGATATCTATCAGTCGATTAATTTATTTGATTTGATGCATGATACAGAGTTTTCAATATTAGCCTTATTAAGAAGCATTGAACGAGAATTAGAATTAAATTTCTTTGTGCCATTTAGGAAGAGTGCCAAGTTTAAGTCTATTAGTGATTTATCTTGTACCACTAAGAAGGTTGAAAAAACACATATAGCCTTACAGAAGCCAGTTACTTTAGGCACGGTACCTTTCATTGGTCGGTCATTAAGAAAAAAAGATTATGTTGAAAGGAGTAGTGTACTGAAAGCATTTTCTGAATTTTTGGGAGAAAAACAAGATATTTTTATAAAAATCTGTAGTGATATGGATAAGTATAAGGTAGGAAAAGATAGTATATCTATAATAAATATTAGGAATGGCATTGCACATGGTGACCCTGAAATTACCGAAAATTGTGATGAATCATGTTATAAAGAAGTTATAAGGTTAGTGTATGAACCACCGATTAAAATATTATTTTCTATCATAATTAACTCTATGAGAGTGTGATGACATAAAAAGAACCATCTCTAGAAATAGATGTAACATTAAGTACGTTTATTTCTGTAGAGATGGTCTTTTTTATGTATCCTATTTACAAAGCGTTACTATCAATTAAGTACTTATTTTGCCTTGATTGTCCATGAAGTATAGATTGTTTAATCTTCTAAGAATGAGATAGCCTGTTTATATATAGCGTTAAGTCGTTGTTTGATTTCTTGTGGCTCATGCACACGTATAGCAGCCCCTAAAGACAATAGAATACGCATGATATCTGATTCTTGGAATGGTAAATAGCTAACGGTTAGCTTAAATGCCTTTTCTTCGGTTTCAGATCCTATGATGTCATAGTTAGAGAAAGCATTGAAACAACGGTCAATAGCATTGTTAATATTGTATATAGAGAATACGATCATTTGTCGGTTTGTTTCTTGATATTCTCGATACAATATATCTGTGTCAAAATCGAATGATTTTGTATCTATCGAAATGGTTGGCAATGTGTGAAGCGGATAATAACTAAAAGTTTTGTCATCGATATGATATCCGATAAGGGCAAATCCATTTGTTGCACCGTTATATTCCAATTTACAAGGCACGACTGTTACGGTATCGTTCTCTGTTTGCCATGAAATCATGGTTTTATTTATCAAGGCCTCGGTACATAGGCGATGGGTATCATATGTTGTAGCTGTTTCATCAATAGCTAGACTGCGATTACTCCATGTGTGCTCTGGTAATGTGGTTGGTACATCGTGTAAGGCATGTGCTAGTTGTTGCCTTATTATGTCAGGAATCATCCAATTGATGCGGCTATCATTTAACAAATCCTTAAGGAACATGCGCTCTGCCGTTGTTGTAATAAGTAGAGGCAAGTTTGGAAATAAAGGTTCTAAACCATGTGCTTCAGAGCGTACTAAATAGCTCGGTAAGATGTAATAATAGTGATCATTCTCCTCTATTGGGGCGTAACTATTTAATAATGGACGGTGTTCCATAATATATCGTAAGTCATCCAGTGTGTAGCTTACACCATTGGCAAGATCACGCTGGATACGATATTGTGTTGAATAGGTAATCGCTGTAACTTCATTCAACAATGGTGATATAGTTGTATCTGATTCAATAGGTTCTGGTGAAAGAAGACTCCATGCAGGATGTCTTTTTTTACTGTAGCTACTTGGTTCTGATACAGTATCGTGTTGGGTATACAGTAGATTGTCATTAAAGCGGATACTAATGCTTTCAGGAATACTATGTAAAATTTGAAGATATGGCAAATAGGTACGTAAGATGGGCATTAAAATTTGTCCATCTTGTACATGCATAGTTATATCTGTGTAATGAGGCGAGTCAGATTCAAGTGCCATCGTCATATGGCTAAACATTGTCTTAAAATTATTCCATACTCGTTCATAGTTTAACAGTTTGTGAAAGCGTATATGTAGTACTGTATTGAAGCGCGTAGTAGTAGAAATCGTAAGGTCCGTATTGATAGGACCTTTAATTGTAACCGTATTAATTGTATCTATACGATAGGAACCGAGTGTACAGTGTCGACTGGCGATGAGATAATCGCGATTCCCTAGATAGTCTGACTCAATGCGTATTGGACGAACAGTAATTTTGGGACGACGTTTGTTATAGAACGTTAACTCTATCATTTTGTTATTTCTTAAAGCGTCAGAAATCGTATAAAGTATACTTTCATCAATCACATGTAATGGATTAGTATACGTAAATACATATTGTGATTCATAGGCTGCTGATAGAGGTTGCTCTAATTCGTCTAAAAGGGATGTATCATTAACAAGTGCTTGAATTTTTTCTAGTAATGTATGCCCCGCTGTCCCAAAGAGTGCTATATTTTTGTATATAAATATAGCGCGTGACAATAGTTTTAGTTGTTCAGGTGTACATTGCTCTATTCCAGTCGACGACAGGCGATATGCATAGGTACTACATTCAGATATTTCTTCTAAGACGCCTATTTTAACAAGTTTTTTTGTAAGGCGTCCAATCATTTGTTTATCGATGATATCAGGGACTGATTTATTACTATCTTTATTTTTTTCTTCTAGAAAAGCTTGATAAGCTGGTAATACATATGGATCATCATTGATATGGTCATATAATTCTATTATGGTGCATGTTGTTTTCCGACCAATCACATCAATAATGGCTAATATGAGGATAATTGTTTCTGGTTTCATCGCATAGAGTGCATACAAGTTTGATAAATAATTGTGGCCCCAGTAAAAATCTTGTTTTTTGATTGTTTGTACATGCTTACGACCGATTTGTGTATCTTTGATTTTGGATTCCATGTTGAAATAGGAGAGGCGCTTTAGATAATCATCATGTAAACTTTTTTTTATACCCCATTTGGGAGCGGTGTGTCGTGTATGTAATCCCATGGCCAAGCTTCGAAAGAAAAGCCGCATATTTTTGATATTTTTTAGGTAATTCGTTACACTTGGCATAAATCCTCCTAGTTTTTAAATGAATGTTTCATGAATACTATATCAAATTTTGATGTATTTATATAGATGTTTATGAGAATAGAACCAGTAAGTTTTAGTTACTACAAAGCGTATAGTCAACAAATAGAAACACTATTACATTAGCCTTTAGCAAGTATATAGTTAGTCAAAATAACCAGTACGCTTAGAATGAGTACTAGTTATTTTAATTATGAAAATAAGATGATAGAATAATAAGTAACAAAACTTTGTAAGGTAAATAATTATATGGGAGTATTATGATATGATTACGATAGCAATTGATGAACAAGGGGATTTTAATTTTTTAAATTTAAATGGTAATCCAGATACTAACAATAAAAATGCTCAGTTTATAGCAGGGATTGTGTATGATGATTTAGATGATCCTCAAGATGCTAATTTTGAAAGACAACGATTAGATAGATTCTTTAGGGCAGTGGCAAAAGATTATTCTTACTCATATCCTGAATCGTTTTATACTAAAATAAAAGGCTTTGTTACTAAGACTAGCGAACCAAATCTTCCTGAGGATATAGAAGAATTAAATTTGTTGGATTTAAGTGCTGAGAAAGAGACTAACAAACCTAATCCATATGCAGAAAAGTTTACGGTGACAGATAAAGAAAAAGCAAAATATACAGATGCTGTTTCGGCTGCATTACCAGAGTTTTTTGAACATGGTACATATTTCGGTAAAGAATTGATTCCTGTACCTCGTAAAGGGTATTATTCAATTGCCGTTATGCTTAAAAGTCAGAAAGGTAAACGTATGTTCCTTGATGAAGGAGCGGGTATGTTAATAAATGATGATATTGGTAGCAATCTATATTGGCATATGGTAGATTCGACACTAGCTAGATTGGTTTTTCATAATCCATATCATTTAGATGTGAAACGTGTTGAATTTAATTTGCCAACACGCATAACAGAAGTAAATCAAGAAAACGTGCTCAAACTTGAAGAATTTAGAGTGCTTGGTTATAAAGACTATACGTTCCCAAGGGGGAAAAAACCAAATAGCACTAAAGACTATTTTCAAGTTGTTAATGAATTCACCTATCGAGCAGCATTAGATCGTCGAGTTATAGATTATGATCGTTTAGATATAGATATAAAAACATTTAAAGCATTATCTATTAATTACTCTGCGAAAGGTATAAAAGAAACTGAAAAATACGCATTTCTGTATTTAGCGAATTTCTTATGTGGGTATTTTCGCCGTTATGGTGCATTAAATACATCACTAAGTGATATGAAACGCTTTAAAGAGTTTAAAGATTTAATAGATGAATTAAATGGGCGAGCACCGAATCTTTTATTTACTTATGACGATATAGATGATTTATTTGAGAAAGCTATGGTAGCATACGAACGTAAACATTATGTGGAGGCGCTTGAGTACATCTATGATGGTAAGCATAGTGATAGCTATTTTGCAGATTATTATAGTGATGAATGGTTCCCTCATATTGAAGAATTAATTCATGGTGAAATGGATCTCCGTAGTATTGAACGTGCAATTCAGGATTTATCCTATTATGCCGAAGCTGTAAATTGTAATGCTGATAAATTATTATATCTATTTGAGCATTTAGAACAGTTAGTTTTAAATCTAGAGAATAAACAAATGTTAGATGGTTATGTAGCGTATACTTTTTATGATGCGGGTATGACAGCGTTTAATCATGTGGGTAATAGTAAACTTGCAGCTTATTGCTTTAATAAGTGTCAAGAATTATCAAAATATGTGCCATTAGAAACGTATTTATTAACACTGAAACGCCGTGTTGTTAGTCTTACTGATGAGTATCGATATAATGACGCCGTTGAAATCGCTGAACGTATTGTAAATATGGAAGAACGGATACAATGTTTACGCTCTGAGTTAGAAGGGAAGGCGGCTAAACCTTCTATTAGTTTAGGTCAAGCTTATAGTCAATTAGGACAAGTATATGCCTATTTGCAACGGTCAGAAGCAGAAGAGAACTTTAGAAATGCATTGGCAATTTTTGATGATAAATCTGCAGATGCATACCGCACACAGTCTTATTTACTACACTACTATATTGAGACTGGTGATAAAAAGTCATATGAAGAACTAGCGTATCAATATTTTGGTGAGTGTAGTGAACTTAATGATCAGTTATCTTACATCGTATCATTATCTGAAGAAGAACATGATGTACAGGCATTAGCATATGCAATGTTTGTGTATGTGAAAGCTGTCTATGTTTTGTATAAAAATCATATAGATAGTGCTTTCATTGCACAATTGAAGGTTGCTGAGAAAGAAATCAAAAAGATGAATCCGGTTCACAATCATCCATGGGAATTGATTTATACATATCTAGCTCTCATTGCTATAGAGGTTAAAGACAATACAATAGCTCTTGTATGGCGTGACAAAATTAAAAATTCGATTATTAATCCGGGCAATTCAATTCAATGTTCAATTTTATATGGATTAGTACAATTCCATGAAAAAATTGGTGATACTCAACAAGCTCAACTATATAGAAAACAATTAGTTGCTAAGGGGATAGATGCGCGAACTGCTATGACATATATGAATCGATAAATATATATTATTTATCGTGTAGAGTGTAGCAATCTTTTGGTATTAAAGTGGGGGCTAGTATGGGGAAAGATGTATATAATATTTATCTAACATTTCCTAGTGATGTTAAAACTGTTGATGATGAGAAGGATAGAAAAAAGAAACTTGATATCAAAAAAAGCAAAATTGCAAATGGAGACTTACGAGATAATTTTGTGGATGTACTAACCACTAGTGAATCCGCAATTAAATATTTATTTCAACAAAAGCGTAATGAAGATGGAGAAAATGACTTTTCACTAGATCGGGTGTTTTTAATGGTCAGTAATATGGTGAAAGAGCCGGTAGGTTTTGTCCCAGGGATTACTGAAAAATATAATAAATTTAATAAGAACACTACACATTTAGATGTACTAAAGCATCAAATGGATAAATTTTATCAAGAATATTTTGATAAACCTATTACCCCTTTGTTTTCCAGCGATAAAATTCTTGAAGAAATTGATTGTGGAAATGATTTAGATAATACTGATCAAATCGGAGAGAATATTATTAAGTTATGCCGACGTATTGTAAAATATAAGGAGACATTACAAAAAGAAGTACAAAAGGATATTAAAATCAAATTATATATTGATACTACCGGTGGTCTTAGAAATGCGGCCATGATATTTCTAATTATTGGTCGTATTATGTCGTATCTAGATATTGAAGTAGCCGATGTCTTGTATACGAGTTGGAAAAGTGGTGTGTGTACTGTTAATGGAATAAAGGATATTTATGATCTACTTGATTTGATTTCTGGTTTTGAAGAATTTTTGATGTTCGGTAGTGTAAAAAAGTTAAATGACTACTATAAAACTGCTGATTTAAGTAATCAATTAAGTTTATCTCAAGACACTTTGGACGACGTATTAAAAGGGATGGATCAATTTGCTGATGCAATTAATATTTCTCGACGTGGGAACTTTGAAAAAGCATTACAGCAATTATCTCAGTGTTTATCTAAAATAGATTCTGATAAAAGTAAGACAGGAGCATCATTTAATCATAATTTAATACGATTACTGGGAGAGCCGATTAAAAAGACATATACACCTATAGTCAATGAAAGTAAGGATGCTCTATCATATGTAGAATGGTGTTTAGAGCGTGATTACATACAGCAAGCATTGACCTTATTTAAAGAATGTGTACCACAGTTCCTTGTTGACAAGGGTATCGTTATAGTTGATGAAGAACAGTTTATTGAAAGTCTAGAGCACTCTAGAAAAGAAAAAAATAAAGATATTGTTAGGAAGGCATTAAAGAAATGGAATAAGTCTAATGAGAAAGATTTAGATATTAATGCAATTGTAGAGTACGTAGAGTTTAAGAGAAATACAGAAGAATATAGTACGATAGATTTTGTGTTTAATGAGATAAATAAATGTAGAATAAAGGCTCTTAATCCTTATATAGATCATAAAATGAAAGAGTTGAATCATCCCCTACGTGAGTATGTAGTAGAGTATATTGAGTTTGTAAATAAGATTCTAAAACTTGATGATATTTCTCAGGATGAAGATATAATTAAGGAGATAGATACTAAAAAAGACAACCTATTGGAAAATATAGAATGTAAAATTAAATCAATTGGTTTGTCTGCTGATTTATCTAATACATCAATGATTTGTAAATTGATTTCTTTTGTTGCCTCTATTGCTAGAAATCCGAGTATATTACAAGAAATTAATGATTTACCAAAATGTGTGAGAAAAGCCTTTTATATTAGTAATAAGGATGGTTTAGAATCATATGTTCATAATATAGAAACTTATGAATATATATTACCTATGGATCATTATATATCTTTACGACGCAAATTTTACAAGTTTGTAATGAATCAAATGAAAATGGATACAATCTTTAAGAAATGTATAAAGGGTTTTCTGATACAATCTTATGATTTTGAAAAGGATGCTAATAATCTTTCCGACAAATATGTTAATGGTTTATATAATATTTCTGGTGTTGTTTTGTCTGAACACATCAGAGAATCATTGCCTGAGATTATAAAGGTTTTAGCTTATTACTTTGAAATAAAAAAATCTCGTAATGATAGTAATCATGCGAGACTTGAGGGCAGTAGTCAATTTAAGACTGCAAATGAAATAAAAGAAGCTATGGTGGAATGTATTAATTTAATTCGAAATCTAACTAAATCAGTTTAATAACCTAGAGGCCTATCTGTATTAATTTATATGGATAGGCCTTTTATTTATAATGAATGTGTAGTAAGCATTATCTTGGTTAAAAAATTATTCAAATTTGTTAGAAATGTAGCAATTATCTATAGAAAGTATTGTTTATTGTGAAAAGAAAATGAAATGCTGTATTGACGTAAATTTTGAAAACCCTTATAATTACTGTATCCTTAGGAATAGCATTTTCCTCCAGTATTTACCTATATCCATAGGCCTTGTGGACCAATTGGGATTATATTTTTACCGCTTGCGGTGTGAGGTTTTCTAAAACCTATTTTATAGTCCCATAAATACTGGCTTTGTAAGGCCTACTGTTGCAACAGTACTTACCGTTTACGGTATTGAAACTATATGCTATTAATATTTAATGACGATAATAGGTTGCAACAGTACTTACCGTTTACGGTATTGAAACTAAAACATACTCTAGTGCATGGTAGCAGTCAGCACTAGAGTTGCAACAGTACTTACCGTTTACGGTATTGAAACGTTTTGCGGGAAACATAACCTTTAATCATGCTAAGTTACAACAGCACCTACCGTTTACGGTATTGAAACATACATAAATTATTCATGATAAACTCCTTTTCTGCAGGTTATAAGAGTACTTATTGTTTATGGTATTGAAATTAGCCTTTAATGATAAATAAGTTGTTCATTGTGATACTGTTGCAACAGCAGTTATCGTTTATAGTATGCGAGGATGAGATCGAGACAGTAGAAGAACAAAGTGATGGTAAGGTTCGTATATCTCTAGTAGCTCATTAAGAGAATGTAAAAGGAAATCATTAGCATAACAGATTTTCTGTCTGTGTTATGTATCAACTGAATAACACTAAAAACCCCGGGTGGATTATTTTGATCTACTCGGGGTTTATGGTTTATAGGATATGTCCTAGTAATTTTGATATGGAGATTTTCAAAACTAGAGGTATACTGTGATTAGTTGTTTTAGTAGTAAGTGAATATAAGTGTTCTAAAAATGTAATTAATATGTGTTTGTGATTGTATGAGGTGGAATATGGAGAGATATTTCAGGGATGAATTTATTGGTTATAACTTAACCGCAAGCCAAAGGGAATTAGTAACTCAGCTTGAAGCGTTCTTAAAAAATGATACGGAGCATGTATTTATTTTGAAAGGTTATGCTGCAACTGGGAAAGAGCTAATTTTAAAAGGGTTAGAAAACTATTTACACAAAATTGAACGTGGTATGAGCTTAGCGACACCGACGAATAAGTCTGCATCCTGTCTAGATAAAATGATGGATGGATATGTATCTACAATACATTCTATGATTTATGAATATATGGAAACTAAAGAGCCTGAAGATGGGCAACCGCGAGAGGCATCTAAATTTATTTATAAGTTAAGAGGAAATCTTGATTCAATAGATCATGTATATGTGATTGGTGAAAGCTCTTTACTGAATGATGAAATTTCAGATTGTAAATATCTTTGCTATGGTACTGGTAAATTATTAGAGGATTTGATGAACTTTATCGACCCTAATGCAACTGGGTGTAGAAGAAAGGTTATTTTTATTGGTGATGATACCCAAATGGCACCAGTAACATTGAGTGTATCGCCTGCACTTACGCCAAGTTATTTCAAAGCTATGTATGGTGATGCATTTCCGGTTAGAATGTTTCAGTTAACGGATGTGGTAGATAAACAATTAAAAAATTTAATTCTTAAAAATGCAGTAGCAATTCGTCATGCTATAGAGAAAGATCGTCATAATCGATTAGTATTTGAACGAGATGCATCTACCATGATAGAGCTGGATAAAAGTCAGTTTTTACCAACTTATTTAAAGGCGTATCAGGCGGTAGAAGATAACAAACCTATTATTGTTGCTGCTATGAATGAAACGGCAAAATTATATAATGCACAAATCCGAGAGCAACTCTTTCCCGGTAAAACCTCAGTTCAGCTTGGTGATTGGATTATGTTCACTAAAAATGTGTGGATAGGGGATTATCGAGCATTTAATGGTGAGTTTGTTAAGATTCTAGCTGTTAAAGGTTCTGATAATATATATAAAAAGTTTGCTAGCCATGATAGAGAGTTAAGATTTAGGTATGTTGATATTGAGATTACCAACAGATATGGTGAAAAAGAGCAGTTATTATGCAAATTGTTTGAGAACCTGTTAGATGCTTCTGGATCTGTATTACCAGATGATGAATGGTTGGAACCATTAATAAATACAATCTATTATCCCGTGGTATATGCTAAATATGGTTATGCAACTACGGTTCATAAGGCCCAAGGTGGTTTGTGGAACACTGTTTTCTTCGATACTGAGTTTTATCAGAATATAAAAACTAAGGCTGGATTTAAATGGCTGTATACGGGACTTTCACTGGCTAAGAATAGACTGTATTTTACCAATTGGATTGATATGGGATCTAAATTGTTGGGAACGATGTCATCGCTTTCTAATACCTCATTTAGTAATACTAATAATGTAACATGGTCTCAAGGTTCTTCTGTTGAAAGCTATGCAAGACCTACATTGCCATCTATAGCGATACCAGACATTGAAGGTTCTACTGCTTATCGAGAGTATGTGCAGGAGGTTAGTGAAGAACTGGCCATAGCTCTGAGTCAATTAAATATTCAAATTGTGAAGATTAATAATATGTCTTATCGTATTCGGTATACTTTCAAACGTGGCAATAGTCATGCATCTCTAGATGCTCTTTATAAACAGAAACAAATTATTACATCAGTAGAGAATCATAGAAATCAAGGTGATGATCAAAATTTGGCCAGTTAAGTTAAGCAGGTTATGGATAAGCTAGTGGAGTAAAATAGGGAGTTCATTATCTATACTCTGTATATTTTTTGTGTTAGTGTTTAGTTCCTAGTTATTTTGAATACCTTAAAAAAAACTTTCACTATATAATCATCACATAGCAAATCAGCTGGAATATCAGCGGTTGTATGTATAAGTTTGTATTTATATAGGTGAAAGAGAGGGTATATATATGGAATATACAGAACATGTAACAAGCCGTGATGTATTTGATTTACGCCGTGGGGGTAGAATCGATGAAGCGTATACAATGGCTAAACAATTGATGGAAAATCCAGATTATAGTGTATGGGATAAGCGTGCATATGCTTGGTGCCTAGTTGATTTAATTAAACGTGCTAATGCAGAAGATAATCAGGCCGCTGCCGAGCGATATCGTAATGAGTTAAAGCCATTAATTATTACCGAATCAGATGGAGTTCTTTTTAAACATACAGAATATGTGCTACGCGTCGCTAACCCCGCGGTGAAAGCGCTTGCTGCTATTAAATCACTTAAGGATGCTGGTCAACATCTGGATGCCTTAGCTAAGGTGAAAGATTTGTATGCGCAAAATCCAGATGATGAGTCGGTAAAAAATGCATACGGATGGTGCCTGCACAAGGTTATACAGGTAGAAGCGAAGGAAAAAGCCATTAATTTTGAGTGCATCAAAGCTTGTTTAGATGACGTGTTTAATTTAGGGCTCCATAATGACATTCGTTTTATGCGTTATCTTTGGGGACCAATTCTAACGATTAAAGAGGTAGAGCAACAGATTCCGTTATATCAATATGCTTTACAGTTAGATTTCACTACATTTGAACGCGAGGATTATGAAGTCAAACCGTATAAAGGTTCAGATGGAATGATGCATAATTGGCCGTCTCTTGTTATACGCGTGCTAAGAAAGTCCTTAAACAGCCTTGATAAAACTGTGGATCGAGAAATGATTATTACATTACGTAACTTAGCTGTTGAGCATATGGCTTATTTGAACGAAAGTACGTATTACTTAAAATGGTCTATTGCAAAGACCTATGTTATATTACATGAATTAGATACGGCTCAACAGATGATTCTAGATTTGTTACAAGCGAAACCGAATGAGTTCTGGCTTTGGAACGGATTAGTGAATACCGTTGAAGATAATCCTCTGTTTGCTCTTTCTTGTTACTGTAAATCATTATTGTGCCAAAATAGATTACAGTTTAATGGAGCTGCTAAGTTGGGTATGGTTAGAGAACTGGTTGCATTGGGGCAATACGATATGGCTAGCGCCGAACTTCATGAGTTAGTTACATTTAGAATTGATAACCATCAAACTGTTAATGACCAATTGAATGAGTATCTCCATGCAGATTGGTATAATCCTGATGCTGAAAGCCTTCCTAAAGATTTTTATAGAGAGAATAGTGCGATAGCAGTAGAATTTTTCTGTCAGTCCTTGCCAAGGACAATAGGTATTGTTAACTATGTTTCCAAAGCAGAAAATAGAGCATTTATCGCTGCTGATGGAGATATATCGCTGATGTATCAGTATGACTTAGATGAATCTTTGAATGAAATGGATATGGTATCTGTTATCTATACTCGTTATGAAAATCAAGATGGTACAGTAAGATACAATGTTGTAGCCTGTGAAAAGACAGATGAAGAACCGCCTACATCTCTTGTGATGAAATTTAAAGAACCTATTAAAGTGATAGATACAGGTCTGGCTTTCACAAAAGAAAGTAATGTATTTCTAGATCATAAAATGGTTCAAACATACAATTTGATGAGCGGACACGTTGTTTCAGGCATTGCAGTTCGCTCCTTTAACAAGAAAAAGAACTGCTGGGGTTGGCAAGCGACCGAAATATTGGGTGTTAATGCTACTGACTCTGAAATCGCATAATATTTTACTAGTATCTAAGTTGTAATCCTATATTGATAGTTATGAAGACCTATCTGTCTAGTTAGATGGATAGGTCTTTTTGTTCTTAGTTTTTTTGAGTATCTTACTTTCATAGATATTCGTATAATGAACTCAATAATTCAGTTTGCAATAGATTGGAGGGATCATCCGATGATGAGTGTTGGTATGCTGATTTGTTGGGCCATTTTACTATTAATTGCCGAGGCGATGAAAGATAATAAATAAGGAGATTCTTATGCAATATCTTATTTCCTATGATATATCCGATACAAAAATTCGGAATAAGGTGGTTAAGTATTTAGAGTCCTTTTGTTATCGCATACAGTATAGTGTGTTTTTATGTATTCATACGCGAGTACGTGTTGAGATAATCATTAAGCAGCTAAAATTGTTAACTCGAAATGATGAAACGAAGAGGCTGTTGATTATTTCCATTTCAGATACGGCTAAAACCCCTATATGGTGCAATGATGAAAGTTTTCTTATAAAAGAAGAGTCTGTAATGGTAGTGTAACGGTGCTTAGGAGGTGTTATATATGATTGATACGATGTATGTTATGACTCCAGGAATGGTGATTCGACAAGATGGTGGATTATTGGTGTTAGAAAAAGAACACGAAGTGATGCGTCAGTTACCTATGGCAACAGTGGGAACGATTGTACTAGGGCGGACGGTACAAATTTCAACTCAGGTCATGTTTTCACTTGTAAAGCAAGGTTCAGTTATACAGTTCGTAGATCATAAATATAACTTAATTGGCACATTAGGCGATGAGCATACTTCTCTCAAAAAATTATTGTGGCAGGTTAAATATTTTATGGATGAAACATTTGCACATATGGCAGCCTGTTATATCGTATATCGCAAGGTGAAAGCCCAACAAGCTATTTTAGATCAGTATCATAAAATGCGAGATATACCGAACTATGATTCTGTGCGCCATACTTTGCAAGCATTAACCAATAAGATCGAGCGGACTACGACCGTTGATGCATTGCGTGGTATAGAAGGTCTATCTTCCAGAACTTATTTTTCCGTGTGGAATGAAATTTTATCTGAGCCGTGGACATTCCCGGGGCGAAAACGTCATCCTAGCACAGATCCAGTAAATGCATTACTTAGTTACGGCTATTCTTTCCTTGAACGAGAGGTACGTGCTTGTTTACTTTCCACGGGTTTAGACATACGGATTGGTGTATTACACAGTACTAATGACCGTAAGGATAGTCTTGTATATGATGTGATGGACTTACTACGTCAAGAGATTATAGATCGTTTTATTTTGAAAGTATTTAATCGGCAAATGATTAACCAATCTAATTTTGATGTATCCGAACGGGGTTGTTTTTTAGCTAAAGATTCGCATAAAGCATGGATACAAACATACGAATATTATATGACACATGCTGCAAGTCGATTAGCAGGACAAACACCTAGAGAGTGGATACAGCAAGAAGTGAAATATTTTTTAGATTTTCTAAATGAAATTGGTGGAGGGTATTTCTGTACTAATCAAGAAAAAGTTTCAGAAATTGCATGATTATGAATGCTTTTTTGCATGAGATTTGCTATTATTAATATGAAGTGTAGATGAATTTATATAACTTGTATTTCATGAATAAGGAGATGTTATGTTTATTAACCATACGAACCATTCGTCTCAAAATTGGTCGGATGAACAGTTGGTTGCGGCACGGCAATACGGGGATATTATCGATATGCCGTTTCCCCGTATTGATCCGTTGGCGTCTACAAAGGATATTGCTCGATTAGCGCAAGACTATGCAGGCCGTATCATTGCATTACATCCAACGGCTGTGCTATGTCAGGGGGAATTTATTTATTGTCACGCCTTAGTAGAACGGTTGTTGGCCGTAGGAATTACGGTGTTAGCCGCTACTAGTGAGCGGGTGGTAGAAGAATCGTATCATGATGGAGTTAACGAAAAAAGGGTTAACTTTCAGTTCGTCCAATTTCGGGAATATATTCGCTAATTGTAGTTGTTTGTAGTTAAGGAGTAAGCCTATGCAAGTAAATGCTATTTTGTTTGATGTGCAGTCTATCCAGAAGTATATTTTTGCAAACAATAAACTAAAGGCTAATGTTGGGGCATCGTATATTGTTGATACTTTATTTAATGAGATTTTATGTAAAGCGGTATTAAAAGATATTCAAGAAGAAAATAATTTATCAGTTGATATGAAATCATGGCAATCAGGTCTTGATATAACTCAGTCAATCCCATCATCTATTTATGTATCATTTATTGGTGGTGGTAATGCCCTTGTTCTTGTAAATCAAATTGTTGATAAGTATGAAGAAAAAATTATTACAAAGAAAATAATCGAAACATTTACTACTAAAGTGTTAAAAAAATACCCAGGATTAAAAGTTGGTGCTACTGATGGGATATTAGAAACAAATAATAAATGTTTTCAAAAGGATTTAGGAAAACTATATGGTCAATTAAAGAAAAATCAATTTAAATTAAATCCTATAGTACGTTCCGCTAATACTGGGTTAACCATCATTTGTGATTATAGTGGTGATGTAGCTGAAGAGATAAAAGTATTTGATAACGATGAGCGCCTTGTGTCTAAATCTTTTATTGCAAAGTATGAAATGTATAATGCTGCTAATGATCGATTAAAAAGGTTATTGTTAGATTCTGCGGAATCTAAGTTTGAATTTCCAGAAAAACTTGATGAGTTAGGTCAAAGAAAATCAACAGAGAAAAGTAAAACAGGCATCAATGATATTGCAATTGTTCATATTGATGGTAATAATATGGGGGCTAAATTTAGGTCTTGTAAGACATTAGCCGAGCGTAGTAATCTATCTAAACGTGTAAAGACACAAACATTAAAAAGCTTTAAATCATTAATTGATTGGATTATTAGTAAATATGATGTATTAAGTGATAAAGATAATTTAGATCTTAAATCTGATAGTTTACTTCCAATACGTCCTATTATTGTTGGTGGTGATGATATTACATTCGTTTGTAATGCTCGTATTGCTATACAAGTAACATATTATTTGATGCAACGTTTGTTAGAAGGAGAAGATGGAATTTCATCTTGTGCTGGAATTGCGATTATTCCAACATCATATCCATTTTTTAGAGGATATGAAATGGCAGAGCAATTATGTGATAATGCAAAATCTAGAATGCGTAAATATAATAAATTTAATGAAAAATCGGAGTCTTGTTGGTTAGATTTTGCATTCCTACATGGTGAAACTGCTCCAACGTTAGAACAGTTCTTTACTAATGAATATTCTAGTCCTATAGGGAATATGCATTTTGGACCATATCAAGTTTTAGGAGATAATACGAGTAAGTTTGATTTGAATAAATTATTAGAGTGTACTTATCAATTTAATTTGGTTAAGAATAATGAGTATAATGGTACTTTATTGGCTCATAATAAAGTTAAAGAACTACGTGATGTATTACAAGATAATCGACATGTACAAATGCTATTTATTCAGCAGCTAGATAAAAATAAAAAATCTTTGCCTCAAGTAGATGGGTGGGAGGATTTTTCTAAAAATTTATGGATAGAATTAAAGGCTAAAGGGATTACAGCTGATGCGGGAGAATGGAAAACACCGTATGTAGATGCTATTGAATTGATGGAGTATGTATTGCCTGGATTGGAGTAAGTATGTATACATTGAGAATTAAATTATTGTCGCCAACGCTACTTATGTCTGGTCAAGGTGACGTTAACACTGATAGTACGATAGTACATGATCATTATGGTGTACCTTATATACCAGCTAAGCGGATACGAGGTATCTTATATGAAAGCGCACTTGAAGTAGCTGAAATGATGGAACTTTCTGAATTGGATACATTTACTATTAAAGATGTAAATATCTTATTTAATCGTAGCGCTGAAGATCAGATGCTGGAAGATAATCCAAGATTGGCGATTTCTAATTTAACTATTTTAGATTATGATATGGTAGTTCGGGATTTGGCAGCATTACAATCTCATACAGACTTTAAAAATATATTTACTAAAGAACGTGTATTAGAAGAGTATACCTCTATGCGTTATTATACTTCGATAGATTCTAAAACTGGCACTGTAGTAGAGGGAACATTGCATAATTCCCGTGTGTTAAATAGAAATTTAGAGTTTTTCGGTGTTCTTGATATAACGCAAATGACTGATACTGAGCAAGCGATTTTAGCGTGTGCTGTACGTAATGTAATGGGTATTGGTGGTAAACGTAATCGTGGATTTGGTCAAGTAGAATGTAGTATTGTTGATAAGAACTTTGATTTAGAAGCATTGGGAGGTTTATTATGGAGCAAGTAAAAGTTACAGTTACAATACAATCTCCAACGCTTATTGCAAATACATCTGCTGCAGGTGTATTAACGTCAACACGTGATACTATTGATGGGCGTGTATTACGAGGTATATTTGCATCTCAATTTATTAAAACTCATAATCTTGGTAAAGAGGCACATAAAAATCAAGAGTTTATGGGGTTATTTTATGGTGATTTGCGCTTTGTATCAGCTTATAAAGATACACCGAAGGGGACTAGTATTCCGGCACCATTAAGTTTACAGAAGTATAAGAATGCAGATAAAGAGACTGGTTTTATAGAGGGCGATATAATCGATTCTTTTTTTGCAAAAAGTGAATATACGGAAGAGAAAAAACAAAATCTTTTAGGTTTCAAGGGTTTAAAAGGATATGTTGTTCTCGATGACGTCTACTGCTATCCAGTACAAATTGAAACTGCTATAAAACTACATATGTCTAGATCTTCTGAAGAAGAGCGAAAGTTAGGCCGTAGTAAGGATGGAAATATTTTTAATTATGAATATTTAGAACCCAATCAAGTTTTTGTTGGATCTGTCATTGGGCCTTCACAAATGTTACAAAAATTTGTGGAGGAGTTTAAGGGGCATCTAGATTGTCGTATTGGTCGTTCTCGACTAACAGAATATGGGAAATGTAGTGTAGAAATAGGAAATATAGAGACAATTATTAGTGATAACACTGCTTTTAATTCAGATATTGTATATATACGTTTTCATACACCGATATTATTGGGGCATGATTCAATCGAGGAATTGCTTAATGATGTTTTTAGTGATGATATAACACTCGAGGAAGTATGTGCCTCTTATCAAGAAGAACAAAACTTTAATAATATATGGGGGGCTCGCAGTCCAAGTGAATGTGCTGTATCTGCGGGTAGTGTTATCCAATTGAAAAAGGAGTCAGGATGGACTACCAAAGATATAGAAACATTAGAAAATATCTTTTTTAACGGTATTGGTAATCGGGTTCAAGAGGGATATGGACAAGGACGATTGTGGAAACCGAGAAAATTTATGACTGGTAGTATAGATGTTATAAATAATAGAGATATTGAAAGTATCCATAATACAAGTCAAGTCATTGCACGAAATATTTTACAAGAGCGTATTATTCTTGAAGCGCGTTTATGTGCATCAGAAAATGCAGATCCTATAAAAAAAATGTTGGAAGAATTAGATGCATCTAAACATTTTACAACTATACTTTTAGATGTTATTGAACATAGTATTGAAGATAAGCATGCTGCGTTAAAACAATTCGTGAAGCAAGTAGAATCTGAAGAAGATAAGATGTTGCACAAAA